>Ga0209489_100064_pt1 | contig 144337 bp, 106 predicted proteins | sample SiratrowhiteBW_FD_187527 | JGI IMG/M metagenome (GOLD analysis project Ga0209489, IMG submission 187527) | Root nodule microbial communities of legume samples collected from California, USA - Siratro white BW (SPAdes) (version 2) | ecosystem: Host-associated > Plants > Roots > Nodule | place...
GGTGAGAGAGAGAGGGAGAGAGAGAGAGAGAGAGAGAGAGAGAGAGAGAGAGGGAAGGAGGGAGGGAGGGAGGGAGGGAGAGAGAAACTTCTTGATGAAATTAGCAAGTGAAAGATAAGATGTAGGCACCCAAAAAACATAAGATATTGCAGCATATCTGTTATATTTTGATTCTGTTGGTCGTTTTCCATTCAGCTGATTTACTGGTTCTTTACAAAATGCAATTAGTGACTCGAAATTTGAATGCTATTGGACTCTGTTTACATGTTTTAAGATGTACATATTCCCCCATTTTTTAGGAGAGGGATCCAAGTGAGGGTCCAGTGCCTCGTCTTGATACCTGCTTGTGTATGTTATTGTGCATTACAACCCTTGTAGTTGCCAACCTTATTGAAGAAGAGGAAGGGGAACTCATTGAAGAAGCTGAACGTAGCCCTACAAATCAAAGGATGGACAAACAGGCTTTGGGAGAGCGTCGGGGGGAATTGGTTATCAGCTTACAGCTATTGGGTGATTATGAAGATTTACTCACTCCACCACAATCTGTTATATGGGGATCCAATCAGGCTGCTGCCAAGGCTACTTTGTTTGTATCAGGACATAGTGGATACTTGGAATATACGAATGTGAATGACTTGCCCACCAACTGTTGTAAGTAATTGCTCTTATAATATGAAACTCTAGTGATGTTTGTTTTGGTTATAGAAAGAACTCACAGCTGGAGGCCCTAATAAAATTGGTCAACTTAAGAACAATTAAAGCACCTTTGTTCACTTGCATCTTTTGTACAGTTACAACTAACATGTAAGGAAATTTCATGATTAAGAAAATGACAATGTAGGCATACTAATGAGTGCAAACAGGCAACATGGACCAAATATGGGTCTGCTTTCATTTATCCTGTTAATTGTTCCTTAATAAATTTCAGGTCCATTCAACCTGACCTTTGCTCAATCTCTATCATGCTCCTGATAATTTTGTTGTTAATGATCAAGTTTTCTGTTTTATTCTGATTATTTTGATCGGATGTGGTGGTTTCATAAGGGTATTTTGTGTTTGTCTTGGGCCCCTGATTATACCTCTTTGGTTTGAGAGTGATAGCTCATCCTGTGTTTTCTTGCAGCTGGTAACTTAAGGCATCTGATTGTGGAGGCTTGTATTGCAAGACATCTGCTTGATACCTCAGCATATTTCTGGCCTGGTTATGTTAGTGCACCTTTCAATCAGCTGCCTCATAGTATTCCTAACCATTTACCTAGCTGGTCATCATTAATGAAGGGAGCACCACTGACTCCTCAATTGGTTAATGTCTTAGTTGCAACTCCTGCTTCTAGGTATGCTGCTACCTCATATCATTTCTGCAGTCATACATTACATGTTCTCTCTAGGAGTGCTATTTCCACATGGAAAAGCAGCAACGACGACTCAGAAAATTATTATCCTGTCTAGTTTTTCATTTCACTTTTCCGTTTCCTTTTCATTTTCCTATGATAATCTAATTTTTTCTACAGTATTTATCCTGCTGTCTATCTCCCGGCCCCCCAAATAAGAAAGAAAAACAAGACTTTTATAGTTACAGAAATTTGCGTTATCATGAATTTTTTGCTGTTTCTTTTTTAATTTATAATTGTCTTTAATGTGGTTTGCAAAATACATAGTAACATAGAGTTAGTATTGAAATACCATAGATAGACTGCATATATTATTAAAGAGTTGTTAAGGAGTACCTTTCTTAATTCAACTTGGGCAGGGTAATAACAGGTCTTTTGGTTTATTACTCCCATCCCATGTATCTTGGATAAAGGACCTTATTTCATTTGGTAAAGAATGTAGAAAATTACTTGTCTCAGAGGCAAAGAGAAATGCATACATAGGTATTAAGTAGAGACACACATTCAAAGTATGCATAAAAGTGTTTTTGAAAGTGGTAGGTGTCCAATTGGCTGTAATATGCATAATACCTGGGCTTCAGTTACACCTTTCAGTTTCCTGAAGTTCGGGGTATCAGATGCTCTATTTTGTATATTTACTAGTTGTAACGCAACTGAATTTAAGCTCGTGGATGTAATGGAAGCTTAGCAGAGATTGAGAAAATATTTGAATTTGCAATCAATGGCTCGGATGATGAAAAGATATCTGCTGCTACCATTCTTTGTGGGGCATCTCTAGTACGTGGTTGGAATGTGCAGGTGATCCCTACACCATTTTCATTTTATTTTCTTTTTTTCTTTATTCTTGATAATCCGTTTTGTTTGCTTCCCCTTCCTTTTCCCCTTTTGTTTTTTTACTTACATGATTATAATGATTATCTTTGGATGCAGGAACATATCGTTTTTTTCATTGTAAAGATGCTTTCACCTCCAGTTCCTCCTAAATATTCTGGGACTGAAAGCTATTTGATCAACCATGCTCCTTTGTTGAATGTCCTTCTGGTTGGAATTTCATCTGTAGACAGTGTTCAGATATTCTCCCTACACGGTGTGGTATGTTCTTATTTAATATAGCAAGTGGTCTACATTCTTTTTTTACTCAAAGAAAAGGGAAAACTCATATGAATGAGATACATGTTTTTGAGAACAACCCTCCCTTGTGCTACAGACAAGGAAAAATTATGTATTATTCAATTTTAAGGTACTATCAATAAAAATTGATTTTAATTTTTTTTCTTTCTAGAAAATTGAAATTTGGATTTAAACTTAATCCCACAAAACTAGCTTGTAAGAAAAGATTATCCAAACATTATAAGGATTGCATTGAATATATCTCTAGTCAAAGGGCAATTTCAACACCCCACCCTCGATGGTCAAGACTAGACATCTAGAATGTAAACAAATGTGGGTGGCCAATAACGACACCCCTTCATGCACAGGAATAGGCAAATGAGTGACCCCACTAAGGATCTATAATAAATTCTGATATAATCATAAAATATGTGCATAAGGCCCCTGACCCAAATCCTACGAAACTGGTTTTTAAGGTGAAGAATGTCTAAATCTTATAGTTACATAGGTCATATCTCTAGTTGATGTTGGATTAACATGCTCCTTCACACTTAGGATTAGACATCTAGGGTGAAGACAAATGTTGGTGTCAATAACATCACTTGTGATGCCTGGGAATAGACATTTAGAGAGTACACAAATATGGTAATCCAATAACAATCTGGGATATGCTTCAATGCCATATTACAATTAAAGTTTAAGGCCTAACTCAAGCCCCATAGAACCAATTTATAAGGTGAAGATTGTTTGAGTCTTATAAGAACTATATTGGTTCCTTCCTAGTCAATGTGGAATCACAATAATAACTATTGAAGCTTTTAGTTGGTCGTCCTATTCTATGCGGTCATTTTACTTTCTTCTTTCAGGTTCCGCTACTTGCTGCTGTGTTGATGCCAATATGTGAAGCTTTTGGATCATCTGTTCCTAATGTCTCATGGACTGCTGTTACGGGTGAAAAACTCACTTGTCATGCAGTGTTCTCTAATGCATTTATTCTCCTGCTGAGATTATGGCGGTTTAATCATCCACCTGTTGAGCATGTCATGGGCGGTGCAGCAACTCCAGCTTTAGGATCACAGTTAGGTCCTGAGTACCTTTTATTGATTAGGAATTGTATGTTAGCTTCCTTTGGTAAATCACCAAGAGATCGAGTAAGTTGTAGAAGATTTTCAAAAATGATAACTTTTTCTTTAGAGCCTTTATTTATGGATTCCTTTCCAAAATTAAACATTTGGTATCGGCAACATCGAGAATGTATTGCTTCCACCTGCTCTCCTCTTGCACCTGGGGGGCCAGTTTCTCAGATTGTTGAAGCGCTACTAAGCATGATATGCAAGAAAATAAATCGAAGTGCTCAGTCATTGACACCTACAACTTCAGGAAGCAGTAATTCATCTTGCTCTTCACTAGATGATGCTCTGATGAAACTAAAAGTGCCTGCATGGGACATCCTTGAGGCAACTCCATTTGTTCTTTATGCTGCTCTTACCGCCTGTGCTCATGGAAGACTCTCTCCCCGTGAATTGGCTACAGGTTTGCCCAGTTCACTCATGAATATATTCAAGCCTTTTTTTCAATTGCTTATCATTAATAACTGTTTCAGGATTATACCGAGGCTTTCATGTTTTAAAATGTGAGAATGTCAGTGCTGAGGACTAAGATGTCCTGTGAAAAGATCAAATATTGAACATGACTCATGATTCTCGGAATAACTTAGGAAGTGAAAAGATTGATTACACGTGTTTTTTTCATAAAAGTGATATTGTTCTATCAAAATCTCATGTAATTTTTGTCTCATTAACTTGATTGTCCTTGTCCACTTGTCAGTGAAATAAGTAGTGTTTGGTAGGAGTTGGGAAGATAGTTAGGAAAGTTATTATACTTAGTTAGTTGGAGGAGTACTTAGAGGGGATTTGCAAGGTAAATAAATGGAGGAGGATGCAAGAGAAGAGACACCCTCTCTTCCATGTCTAAATAAAATTGAGGAGGACCTAAGAGAAGAAGACTTGGACTTGTAGTTTGTGTACTCCAAGTATGGGCATATTTCGAGTGAGTGCCAATTGTTTGACTACTAGTAATGCAGAAATTTGCAATGAAGCTGAAAAACCATAAAATTATCAAACAATATTAGAAGGTATGTTTTTAAAAACTTAATCTTAGTGGTATCTTCAAAGATGAAAGCCAGGCCTAAGGCTAGGTAAATCCATGCTTCGTTAAGTTGTCATAGATTAACTTATTGGAATAAATGTACGTTAATATAAAAATTGTATGTTTGGGAATTCATTGAAGTGGGTTGCCGATGTCTTATTTTTTAAGTTTTTCTTAGGCTGTTGTTTGCTTAGTCGATCATCTGCCTGATTTATATCTAGGTCTCAAAGATCTGGCTGATTTTCTTCCGGCAACTTTGGGAACCATTGTAAGCTACTTGTCAGCTGAAGTAACACGTGGCATATGGAAGCCTGCTTTTATGAACGGAACTGATTGGCCAAGCCCTGCTGCAAATTTATCTATTGTTGAGCAACAAATCAAGAAAATTCTAGCAGCCACAGGTGTTGATGTCCCCAGCCTTGCTATAGGTTTGTCAAGTTTACTTTCTTTCTTTAGATGAATCCCTCTTTGTAATTTCAATTTATCCTTTCCTGGATGATTGTTGCAGCATTTGTCATTTCTCCCTATAGACCAACTAACTTGTCATGTTCTGCATATTCATAGTTATTTTTTGGAAGTAGCTCGTGAGTGATGAATAAATTCTCAATTAGCTACGGGCTATATGATTGACATAGCAATATCAACTCATTGTCCCCAGTTTTTGACAGACCGTATTTTCATTTTCTGTTTATATGAACATCAGCCAAAATGAAGTGAACGTGTTCTATTTATGTTAGAAATATGAGAAATATCCAATGATATCGTCTTTAGAATATTTGAGTATCTTTGATGATCCCATAGGACATGTAAACTCTTTTATATTTTATGATTTGTTTTCTTATTTAATTAGAATCTTTATAATCATAGGGATATTTAATTAGAATCAAAGTTATTATGATTTGATTTATAGATATATCATGTTTATAGGAATAAAATTTTCTGTAATGATTTGTATCTATTGTAATTATCTTGCATAAAATGGACTCCTGTGCGTAGTCCAGAAAGTTTTCAGCATCTCTTGTATCTTTTTTCTATCTTTCAACAAGATCGATCAGTTGACAGTACTTCTTTAACTGCTGCAAGCAGATGGGAATGCTCCAGCTACACTTCCTTTGCCATTGGCGGCCTTTCTGAGTCTCACAATAACATATAAACTGGATAAATCTTATGAACGCTTTGTTGTTTTGGCTGGACCATCTTTGATTACCCTTTCTTCTGGCTGCCCCTGGCCATGTATGCCCATTGTTGGTGCTTTGTGGGCTCAGAAGGTGAAGCGTTGGAGTGACTTTTTTGTATTCTCTGCTTCTGCAACTGTCTTCCACCACAGCAGGGATGCTGTAGTTCAGCTCTTAAGAAGTTGCTTCACTTCCACCCTTGGGCTTGGTTCTGCCAGTATTTATGACAATGGTGGTGTTGGCACCCTCCTTGGTCATGGCTTTGGTTCTCACTTCTACAGAGGGATCACTCCGGTTGCTCCCGGGTTTCTCTACTTAAGAGTTTACCGGTCTATCAGAGATGTCATGTTCTTGACAGAAGAAATTGTATCTCTTTTAATGCTTTCGGTTAGAGATATAGCTAATGGTGGGTTGCCCAAGGGTGAAGTGGAGAAGCTAAAGAAGACCAAGTATGGAATGAGATACGGACAGGTTTCTCTTGCTGCATCAATGACCCGTGTAAAACATGCTGCTCTTCTTGGGGCTTCGATTCTTTGGATATCTGGTGGTTCAGGCTTGGTTCAATCTTTGCTTACAGAAACTCTACCTTCCTGGTTTTTGTCAGCGCAAGGGTTAGAGCAGGAAGGGGTAGAACCTGGAGTTGTGGTAGCTATGCTGAGAGGTTATGCACTCGCGTGTTTTGCTGTACTTGGTGGGGCGTTTTCCTGGGGTATCGATTCTTCATCTCCAGCATCAAAACGACGACCAAAGGTTCTTGGGATTCATTTAGATTTTCTTGCAAATGCACTGGATGGGAAAGTATCTCTTCGCTGTGATTGTGCAACCTGGCGTGCGTATGTGTCCGGGTTTATGAGCTTGATGGTGAGCTGCACTCCACTGTGGATCCAGGAACTTGAGGTGGGTATATTGAAAAGAATGAGCAACGGATTAAGACAGATGAATGAAGAAGACTTGGCTCTGCGCCTACTAGAAATTAGAGGGACAAGCGTAATGGGTGAGGTAGCTGAAATGATCTGCCAAAGTAGATAGGGAAGGAGCATGGTGCATATGTGATGCTAATGCTAATACCAAGACCTAACGGATTTTAATTCTCATTTCAGGGGAAAATGGAACTTCATTTGCTTGTTGCTACCATTTCTGTACATAGCAATGTAAATTTCATAATTTTGTATTATCCCATTGAATTTAGAGCAGTTACGTTTAGGTAGCAATATGAACCTTTGATCATAGTATGTATTACAGCAAATATTGTCTTAATGTGTACCTGTAGCATTAACAGATTCATGAAGATTTTTTTCAATACTTGTATTCCTTAAAAAGCACTTATACATTTCCCATTACCAGCAAGTTCAGTTTTTTTAAAGAGGACATCATTATTAAACAATGGTATGAAATATGTTAGGACAGAATGAAATATGAAAAATGTTACTGAAATTAAAGAATAAGTTGTGTGACTTAATCGTAGTTTAAGATGGTTGTTAAATTTTGGGTTCATGACTTTTGATCTTCGAATATATTTTTTTATATTAACAGCTAGACACTTTGAGACTAATTAAGTTTCAGCAATACTAATTGAAAAATAAACAATATGAGAAGTCAAATGATAATAATACACCCGATGCCCACAGACAAGAAGAAACGCGTAATCAAAAAGGGAAGATAAGTCCTTTGATTTTTAATTTGATAATTGAAAGCCTTCAAAGTTGTTTTCTGACACGACCATTATCCACTGCACATTCCTTCAATCTGGTAAACAGAACCAAGTTCTTTCAATTAAATCTTGAGAAATGAATATCATTAAATTTCGGTCTCAATCCTAACCAAAACCCTAAAATAGAATTGAAGTTTTTTGCAATGAAATTTGAATATAAGAATAGCCTACAATTACTGCATGTCTATTGTCTTGAACTAGTTTTAGTAATACATACAATTCCAATCACAATGAAGAAAAAAAAAAAGAAAATCCTAAAGGCAATTAATGTCGTGTACGTAACTGGTAAACATGAAAATGTCCCATAATCACAAGAAAGCCACAATCTGGACTTGGTCGTGGAGAGAAGTATTCTCTCTCCACTTGAGTCCTTGTGATTATGATCTTGCACACACTGGTTCTTCTGCTATGGTCTCAAGCAAAGGCTTCTTTGACCTGCTGATGGACAACCTGTGCATGAACTCGGGGCTCGAAAACTCTTCAATCTCGTCAAGCTTCAACTTAGCCTCCTCCTCAGCTTCTTTCTCAGGAACAACTCTGACTTTTGCAGTGACCCTTTTGGCAGTGAGCAACAAGGCACCCATGTCAGATGGTGTGACAACAGAGTTAAGCCTCTTCATGGGATGCATCACATAAACGTTGCCACACTCAAGCTCCTCATCCGCGTTCAGTGCAGAAAACCTTCGTCCAATCTGTAGAGAGCGAGTGTTGACCACAAAGAAGCTTGGCATCTCAAGCATCAGTTCTGCTGCTTTAACTCCTTCTTCAAACTGCTCAATCTCCCCACTTGGAAATATCACCTTTATGCCCCTCCAATGCTTGCTCCCTGCTGTTGATAGAGTGCATGAAATGTAGTTCCCCATCTTCAACGTTGCTATATGTATGTGTTTCTGAGGCTATGTACTTGTGTGTACGTAGTATATATACAAGAGAATATGTGATGTGAAGTAGTCTAGTTAGAAATTTCAGATTCAAAGGAGGCAGTTAATAAATACACACAAGGTTGACATTGTTACAGAGTCCGCGTTAGGATGAAAAGTAGTGCCAAGAAGAAGCTTCTTTGGCATCTTCAAGTTGTTTACTTATTCTTTTATATATTTAGAGACGGAAGCTTATGATCTGTAGCCATGACAGTGTACGCGTGAAACCCAAATGCAATAATATTCCTTCTTCTCATTATTATGGTCACGTCACGTCACAGGTGGTGTGCATTATTCCTTCTCAACAGATGACAAATCCCATTATCTGTAGTGCCTTCAGCACAAAATAAGGAAGGGACTTTATTTATTATATTATATTATAAATGTCTGGACGCAAAAAGTTTGATCAAAATGCATGTGAATTCACGGAATTGACAATTAGTAAAAAAATAGCTTCGTAGCTTTGCGTGACATTATTATTTGCGGTGACCGTGTCGGTTAGCTTGTGTTGAAAAGGTTGCAGTGAATAGGAAGCTTTCTGCTACCTTCTACGTTGTTTTTTTTAACTAATAATTGGACATTAATGGACTGTTGGATGACATCTCATTCCCAGGGATCTATGAACTCATATTCATGATTACCTACACATGTTTTCTACACCATTGGGGTCATAAACTACTTTAGATTGGTTTCATTCTTTTGCATGATTTTTTTCCTGTGTTTGTTGTGTATGTGATAATGGCAAATCTCATGCTGCCTTCTCAAGTATTAAATTATTTTGCTTAGTTTATCCTCAAGTTGATTCCGAGAGAGTTGTTGTGCTAAATCATTAGCTGGAACGGAAAGTTGAGTAGAAGCAATAACAGTTGCGTTTCCACATTTTCCAATTGTCCCACCCTGTGTGTATTATATAAGATAATGTAAAAAATGGCTTGCAAGATCACAATCTACACGCAGTAAGAACGGAAAATTAAATAAAGACCGTTGCCAAGAACTTTCCTGAACCATTGCATCTTCATTAACCAGAAAAAAAATGGTTCAGATCATATTTTCAACTGATTATAAATCAATGCAGGTAAAACCACAACAGAGTTCCGAACATTACCATATTTTTGTTTAAAAGAGGACAGTACTATTTGCAGATATTGACTATAAAACAATATCGGTGATCTCAATTCTTCCGGATCAACTCTTCTAGAGAAAAAATAGACTCTGGATCACCTTTTCCAGAATAAAAAAAAAAATCTAGATCAACTATTCCAAAAACTATATCACGAGTACACTTTTTTGAGTTAATCCAATCCGGATATGTCGATCTTATTATAACTATATCACGAGTACACTTTTAACTTTCAGATCATACTACTCGAAAATTTCATTTAACACTTCTAAAGAATAATACAAAATATATAGAGATACTATATTTTTTTAAAATCATAGGAGTATCGCAGAAGTTATGGAGTGCGGGAAGAAACAACCCATATTCTACGGTAGCCAAAAGTTTAATTGGGTTGGTCTCTTAATGATTGAAATCAAGGCCACAAAACGTGCGTCCAAATGCACTATAAATAGTTAAACATAATGGCAATAAACTGTAAACGCAATAAAACATGGCATATACGTCTTCCTATTACAAACAAACAGACCTTAACGGAGTATCAGAGTTCTGTACATTCTTCATTGTTATCCCTTAAAATATACCACTAAAGTAATATGTTTACTTTTCGTTTAGTTCATATAGGCTTTTGTCCTTGGAAAATCCTTCTATAATCTTTAACAAGTGCATCAAGAACCACGACTGACTTAACAGTGTCAACTATTTCCTTAGATAAATCTTCCTCTTATTTTAGTATGTCGACATACCAAGTTTCAAAACAAGTTATGCTATAGTTAACCAGCTCCTTATCTACGAGAATCCTTGATCATTTTTTGCTGCACTTAGTAACCGATGCACCAACTCTTTGCTTCAATACAAAGACACGAGTCGAAGAATAGATCACATTACAGATAATGATCTAGTATTAATCAGGGTAGCCAAGAACCAATTTAATGATCTAGGAGGAAGAAAGCTAGGTTTGGCCTAGGGAGATTTCAAAAACAAATATTGTCAAAATGCGCAATATTTCATTAATCGTTCCAAAGTGCAAATTACAATGCATCAGAGGTGCTATTTATAAGAACCACGACTGCTGATTGGTTGGTCTCTTAATAAGGAGTCTTCCATCATTAATGGGCGTTGAAAATGGGATTGAAACTTTATTTAAATCGCTTTAAAAGAAGAAAGGGAACGATATTGAAAACACAAACAAGACCATGTCTGCTGTTGGACAATTGTTTCGTTAATTCCAAAGTATCAATTTATTTGCTAGCTTTGAAAAAATAAAATTGAAACTGTGAACTAAAGATATAAAACAATAACTTTATTATTTTGAAAGTTACAGTAATGTGTTCAACTACCGCTTTTGCGGGATAGGGAGGGAGCACCAGAACAAAGTAATACAGTCTAAAAGAAATCATTTATGCTTTCCACTACAGAGCAAAATTTTCAACCGAATCCTATCGCTGGATCAATATCGGAACATACATGTTTAAATTTTATCAGCTAGAGAGCAAAAGCCCTAAAAGCAAAGCAGAGCTCTCAGAGGGTTTCCTCCCCGAATAGACAGAATCTCCTTAAACTTACGCAACTTGAGCGACAGTCTCGGATGCATCTGTTTCTTGCCTGAAAAATGTAGATGGTCAGTAAAACAGTTAAATCAATCAAAAATAAATTCAAATAAACTCTCAAGACATGAAAAACATGATGGGACTTTAATCAACAATTTTATTCTCAATTGTTTGAGAGCATTGGATGGGTCAGTCAGGGATAGGATGATGCAAAGTCGAAAAAGAACTTGACTGGTCCTGAAGTTTCTAGGTATGAAGACAATCATTTTAGAATGGCGAGGTAAAAAATACTTTAGGTAGTACACATTATCATATAAAATGGAGAAACTTAACACTTTCAATTAACTAAAAATGCCACATTACTAGAGACGTATCGAAGTAATATTTATTCACTTTAATCCCAAATCCTGTAATTACAGCATGATGAAAACAAGCAAAACGGAATGTGTACAGTAATACGCCACTAACTAAACTACAAGACTTAATACAATTTGGTTAAACCCTTAAACTAAAGGGCAATTGCAATGATTTTCGTTTCAGTGGCACACAATTGGAATCTGGAATAAGATAGGAAAAGAGTATCCCAAAATGTACTGGTTTTACCTCGCAATTCCTTCCCCAACTTCCATTCTGAGAAAGTTCACAACCCTCACAGATGAACCCACCTCCTTGGATAGATTATCCAGCACCGCCTGCAAAGAAGAATGAGAGATACTAGAAAATCAATTACCAAACAAATTGGCTCAAAGATGGATGCTTCACAAAAGGTACACAGCATTATACACACAAAACTAGCGAATACACATCTAAAGAGTATGCACTTTGTAATTCCACTAAATATATTTTTAACGCTAGTCAGAGCACAATTTGGAAGCTTATCATGAAATTCTACATCTGGATTGTGATCCTGGAAATACAGAAAAATGCTTAATGGCACTACAAACAAGAAAACACCTTCATTTGCTTATTAGTGTCCGGAAAACATACTAGGGCCAACCAGATTTATATCGCATATTTGCTTGGAAGAAATTCTCAGACTCCCAGCAGCAAATATAGGTTTCTCATTTCCTAGTTATTATCATAAACTAAGAAGTCAAGGAGACATCATTATTTAGAGATGATTAGGATTATCAGGGCATGAGGGCGATGTGTAAGTTCAAATTAAAAAACAGTTTGAACCATCAAAGGAAATAGGATCCAATAATATGATAATTAGTCTGGCGTTTCCAAGAAAGACAACCAAACTCTCAATATCAAATGCACCTCTCTTTTGCCTTTTTAGATAGTGAAGACATCATTATTGTCACTTTTCACCAAATTCTCAAGTTAAGGCAATCTACAACTTGATGCAGGGGCTGTTTACAAATTTCTTAATAATGAATGCATTTGCTGCCACCATAACCTTACAAAGAATTGTAAAAACCACACCAATACTCACACTGACAACCACCACATGGATATAGTTTTCATTTCTTTCATCAATAAAAATAATGATATTGATAAAATAAATATAGCCATCATAATTTCCACCTTGACATAAATCACAAATGAATCCATTTCGATTCACAGAAACACCACATACCTTCACATTCATAGTGTCATTCATAATAAACTTTTGATCCATAAATACAACATCCTCGAAATACTTGCGAAGTCGTCCTTCAACCATTTTCTCTATGGCCATCTGAGACTTACCAGAGGACTCTGCCTGAAATAATTAAACCATAGTAAGAGTTTAAATTTTTTGCTTAATTTCTAAATATTGGTAGAAGAAGTGCAACTTTAGTATGTGAACTACATGAATTAAGAAATCCAATAAAATATTGAGCAGATTACGATTGCTGAACAAAAACAAAGTTTTCTTCCAATTCTGAATTTTAATAGCTAGAAAAGATTTCGTTTATCAATCCAAGAGTTGAATTGGTCTAACTACGCCAACCCTAAACTCTTATTCATCCACACATATATGTATTTATAGCAGGAAAAAGGTGAAAGAGGAAAAGGACCATGTTTATGTACAGAAGGTTATCATTCTTGTACAGGTGTAACTGGCCACAGTTCATAAAGAAACTAGTTCAAATGTCCATTTTCCCAATTGAACCAAACATTGCCAATTGAAATATAATTAAAACCTATTAAGCTCAAAGCCAGATTAAACCTACAATACCATCTTAAACAGTCCTTATAAAGACACCTAGGGCAGTTGCCATTTGGCGTCTGGTCAGTTGCATCTATGCAAGCATTTCAACTTTTCAAACCTATCCCCCCTGAAGGGAAAATAAACGTTAATTAAGGAAACAAGAAATTTAAATCAGCGCAGAACAATTGATAGGTGTTATGGAAGCTCTGTTATGACATCTTGCTATTTTTGTTAGCCTCTTTGTAGGTCTACATGTACTTTGCTTTGTGATGTAAGTTCTCAATGAAGTAACACAGCAGTTTTTCTATTCTTACTAGCAGTGAGCTCATTCATCTAAATTCATTAATATATTTTACTGAAATAAACGACAAATTCCCAAATAGATCTTAAAAACCAAAACATACAGAAGCCTACGCAATTTCCATATTAACTACGACTGATGTATTCAGCACAGGCCTGAGCTTGAATCCAAAAGAAATCAACCTATACCTGAGATTTAAGAATTTCCCGCTCATTTTCCAAAGCATCAGAAGGCACGAGTTCCTTCGTTAAAAATAATGGCTTTGCTGCGACTACATGCATGGCCAATTCTGATCCAACACGGTGTAGAGCTTCCACTTGTGTTTTAGCATCATCTACTTCAAGGGACAAAATTCCAGCAATGCGACCCAAACCTAATCAAACAGGAGACAGTCAGGATCCTTATTAGGTTAAGTTTCTAGTTGCCACAAAGAATTTGGTACTGACCACAGTATACAGTAAAACAAAATGATACCGATTTCATGCGAACAACTTGATGCATGTAAATACATAGACTGCCCCAGATGTCGAGATGCAATGCAAGAGTCGCAAAACAGTTGTATTGTAAGAGCAGTGCAGAAAGTAAAATGAACAGAAGTAAGAAGTGGAACGAATTTTTACCTGGTTGGGGACTGGTATGAAGATATGTAGATATAAAACCGTTGGATGGTGCAGGCAAGACATAACCTCTTCTAAGCCTCACATTCTCCCCCATCATGGCAGCCACTTCAGTGATTGCATTTTGAACGGTCGTTTCTCCGCTGATCTTTGGATGGTCAAGATTCAACGTGGTGTCCTGGCAAATGCAAGCCATGATTTAAATGAAAACAGAATTGATTAAGAGGTTTATTGCAACAACATTGAGAGCGTTAAGTAACGTACCTGCAAGGATTGAGGTCCAAGATGAAATGCAGAAGAAGAAGAGTTATGGAGCGACAAAGCTTGGTTTGCTAAAGATAATGCCTGTAGATTGAAGAAGAGAGTAAGTAAGAACTGAGTGAATGATAGGGAGAATTGCATTGAGGTAATAGGAATAGGAAACGACGAACCAAGTGTCGGAAAATGTCGTTTCGGGCGACAAAATCGGTCTCGCAGTTGAGCTCGACGAGAGCGAGATGGGTGGGGGTTTGGGCGAGGGCGAGCAAACCTTCGGAGGCGGTTCGAGAGGATTTTTTGGAAGCCAAAACTTTTCCCCTTTTTCTGAGTTCCTTCTGAGCAGCTTCGATGTCCCAATTGGAATCAACAAGAGCGGCTTTAACGTCCTTGATGGGAGCGCTTGTTCTTTCTCGCAATTGCTTTATGAGATTCACGTTCTCAGAGGCAGAAGATGAAGAAGAGTAATATGAAGCATTCCGCCTTAGCACAACACAAACACGTTTTGCGGCTCCGTAAAAAGCCATTGCGATTCCGACACTGAGAACTCACAACAGCTATTGAATGCTAGGGCTTTTCAACACTTTCTTCCTACGCACCAACACTCTCTGTCATTTTTATTACCAATTGCATCGAACTGTAATATAGTATATTACATAATTAACTGGATAAATCTGTTAAAATCATTATGGTATTTAACAAGTTTGTAAATATTAACAATTTCAATTAATGTATTAATTTTTTATCTTTTTCCTTTTATTTTAGATACTCCTTTCTTATTTTACTTCAATAAAATAAATTTTAGAAATGACTCAAATTATAGATATTTATTTAATTTAAAATTTTTATTACACTTAACAAAAATATATATTATAAGTTTAATTTCGTAAATACGTATATATTATTTCATATTTTCTATGATTAAATTAATAGATAAATTTATTTAAATAAATATTCAAATTTTTTAATTTTTATTATCATATTTTGAAACAGAATCCCAAGATTAATTACATTTAATAATTTATTTAAATTATTACGAAATATATTTTAAATATGACTAATGTTGTAAAAATTAGCTGTTATTATTATTACATTTTTTTAAAATTTTTTTTTCATAATTTCTTTGTTTTTTAAAAAAAGTTTAAAAAATTAGGTTAGAATTCAGTTTAGTAAACAACGCTATTTTGATAAATATTGTAAATAATATTATTTGGGTAACTTTTTTTTAATAATGCTATTTTAGAACAAATTTTGTGTAATAGTTATTTGATACCGTCATATTTTGAAAATAATAGAATATGATATATATATATATATATATATATATGCACACACACATATTTAAAAATACATAAAAAAATTTAAAATATGATAAATATATAATTATGTTTATGCGAATCTAGATTAAAATTATATTTTTATAATATTGTTAAATAATATATATAAATTACTAATTATAAAAGTATTAGTCAAACACTTCATCAAATTAAAGTGTCATGTATTAGATATTAAACTGAAGGATTTAAATATAAATATTTTGAGTTCAAAATTTCTTTCATCGACTTTACTGAATGATTATAGGTTTAACCTTTTGGATTATGATGAAGAATGTTTATTTAAATATCATGATAAAAAGGTTAAGGTGACTGATCCAACTTTACTTCCTGTGGAGATTTTTGACCTCTAACCAAGGTATTGGCTCAAAGTAGCAAGAAACGATAAATGAGGAATATAAGGTCTCTGGCGATACATTTTTGTTTTAGGGAAGTCGAACAAAGACAATATTTTAATCTTTTATAAGTATTATTTGAAATATTTAAACCTGTTTAAAAGATTAACTATCTGTTCTTATCTTAACCAGAGAAGTTTGCTTAAAAGACTTGAAAAAATCTTCAAGTTAAAAGTCTTGTATTTGCCATTGATAGTTAAAGTTAGACTTCCTATTTATCGAGTTTATTTCTATTCAGTCATTGTACCACAACTAATACACATATGGGGCAATTAAATTTGAAATTAATGTATCGCCAACCATTAATCCTGAATTCCAATAAAATCAATTGATCCTCCTCTGTGCGCTTTATCATTTCTTTCAATTAGGTTTTCTACACGAACAACGACAAACTAATTTGACAAAAATATTTTCATTTCATGATCAATAATTAACAATAGATATCAAAGAGGAAAAATTGGTATTTACAAAATAGATTAGTGGTTCATTGGGAACTAAATTAAGAAGAAAATAGGACCACGCCCATGTAGCGATGGAGGTGAAACACGGGTGGACAAAGCAGAGCAGTCTCTAGAGTGAGGCCAAGGGAAGGTCCTCAGAACAGCGGAACATTTGGGCGGAGGATGGGTTTGAGAGAAGGAAGAACTGAAGCAAAATTTAAAAGAGAACATACCAACCTAGAGAAAATACAACTCCTAAAAAGACCACAAACTGATTCCGGGTGAAACAAATGCTATCCCCCAGTTCTTCATGGCCATCTTAGTTTACTTCGAGAGTGATTTTTCATTCACAATTAAACATCTTAAATTTGAGTCCAAAATGGTTTCAGTAGATGTTTAATTCTATGGAACTACTATTTAGCAGATACATTACCGACAGATGGAACTAATATTTAGCAACTCAGAATTGTTTGCTTAGTGCCAGATGCTGAATCTACATTACTTATTTTTGGTAAGTATTAGCAATGTCACATTTTTTTTTTTCAAATTGCAATACAAAACCATTCATTTTCAGGACTAATTGAATCGAATATTTAAACATGTTCATCACTCCTCTACAATATAAAATGAAGTACATAGTGTCGAAATGCAGAAATTTTGATCAAATATAACGGGTAAAGGGAACTAACCCATCATAAGACACACACATTTAGTCCGAAATAGGATTATGCAGGGGTTGCTTCCACGAGGGACTCACTTGGTAAGCCTTTTACAGTGATGGTTATATGACAAGTGCGCTTTTTAATCGGATGAGCACGCCCTCGACCTACAGGTTTTACCCTCTTCATTGTTTTCCCTTCATTAACCTCTGCTTTACTGATAACTAAACTTCCCTTGTTTAAACCCAGGTTGTTGCTAGCATTTGCTCCAGCCGAAAACACTATCTTCAGAATGGCTTCACACGCTCGATAAGGCATGAGTTCTAATATCATAAGTGTTTCATCGTATTTTCGTCCACGAATCTGATCGATCACTCTACGAGCTTTATTAGCAGACATACGAATATTTCTCCCTACAGCATACGCTTCCACGAATTTGCTGCTCTCCTGTTCTGTACCACCATTCAATTGAAATATCAGTTATATCTTTTCCCAATTCCTCTAAGATCTACACATGATGGAATATTAAAGATAACCTTAGACCCGTAAAATGTAAAAAGCTAAATATTTGCCTAAAATTTCCAATGCAAGGCTTTTGTTTGTGTGAGAGTGAGTCTCAGAAAGACCTCATACTCTTCAGCAATCACTCAGTCCTCTTTGCATTCCACACACTAAACATAAAAGGAAGAACTTTGACCCTTTGATTGAAGGAAAGGTACATGAATTAACAATTGTATGAATAGAATGAATTGGAGGTGATGCATATGGTGCGGAAAGACGAAATGTAAGTAAATATATAGTTAGGTTAGGGTTGCGATGTTGAAATGAGAAAAGAGAGTACCTCCAAACTGGGAAGCGTGGAAGCGGCAAGCGAGGGGGTCGTGACTGAGGTGGGAAGTGTTAGGTTTGATGGAAATGAGGGTTTTGTCGGTGAAATGGGAGGGCGAGGAGGAACAGCGAATTCCGGCGGAGGGGAATTTGAGCTTGGGTTGACAGTGGAATTGGAATTGGGGAGTGACGCCCACAGGTAAAGGAGGATGATTGTGGTGAAGACGAAGGAGAGGACGGTTCACTGCCAGAGAAACAGCCATTTGCGTTATGCTGTGTTACCCCTGCTGTGCAAATGAACCAGTGCGAGAGATGGATAAGATAAAGGGGAAGAGGGTTTCAATTCCATTTTTTCATAAATTAATATTTAGCTAAATATTTTTTTTCTTATATAAACCATTTAAATTTGCATTTAAATAATATTATATATATATATAGAGAGAGAGAAAGAGAGAGAGAGGGAAGGGAAATGAAAATGTATAGCTACAGGTGGTGTGGTTCAATGCCCTCGACAGCCACAACCGCAACCACCATGATTCGTCGGTTATGCTGTTTACAGAGCGTCTCTCCCTCCCTCTCTTTCTCTTCTGCTTCCGCCGCCGCCGCCACCACCACCAAGAAGCCCCTTGTCCTCCTGGGAGCACCTCAGGTCTCTCTCTTTCTCTGCACTTCTTCTACCTTCCTCTTTCTTTACCTTTTTCTGTTTCACTTCATTCTCCACATTTCAGGTCTCTGCCATAGTCCTTGACACGCTTCTCAACGCTTCTGCTTCTCCACATTCTTCATTCGAGGTTCCTCGCCTATCCATATACACTCCATTGCCATTTTCTTCTACTTCCAGCTTCATTCCATGTTTACACTGTGTATGCAATATGTAATTCATCAGGTTGCGGCCATCGTGACTCAGCCAAGTGCTAGAAAGGAGAGGGGCAGGAAGCTCTCCCTCTCTCCCTTGGCCACTCATGCTCTTGACAGGGGTTTCTCCCCCGATCTCATTTTCACTCCCCAGAAAGCTGGAGACGTACGCAGCTTCTCTACCCTATTCTATTTATTGCGTTTTTCTTAGTTTGTTTCTTTCTCATACCATTCAATTCCTCCAGGATGCTTTCTTGTCAAATTTAAAAGCTTTGCAACCCCACTTGTGCATTACAGCTGCCTACGGCAATATATTACCTACCAAGTTTCTAGATATTCCTCAATTCGGTTTGTCACTCCCTCCTTCATTGTCACCCATGCTATTGCAAAATCTATCAAAAACTATACCTCTATAACACCTTTCCATTTGCAAATATCTCAGGAACAGTGAATATTCACCCTAGCCTGCTGCCATTGTATCGTGGTGCTGCTCCTGTTCAAAGGGCATTGCAGGTTCCCCCCTTTCTTTTGCCAATCCCTAGATTCTCAATGCTTCTATTTCGTTAACTTACTTTGCCGGTGCTTTATATTCGTTTGTACACTAGGATGGTGTTAGAGAAACTGGAGTGTCATTAGCATTCACCGTTCGGGCTGTTGATGCTGGACCTATCATTGCTACTGAAACAATTCAAGTCGATGATCAAATAAAGGTATGTTTTCTGTTTGTCCATCTCTGCTACAATTGGTGTGAATGGAATAGAAATGCATCATGCGCCCTTTGCTTTATATAGTAAAGAAGATCAATGTTTTTATATGTAATGTTTATCCTTCCTTTGTAACATAATTTGAAATGTTTCTACTTCTGGTTTGGATGTGTAAAACTGGTGCATATTAGATCAAAGGTTACAATCTCCCTTAATATTAATGTTATATCAGGTTCGTAATCAGAATATACAGTAAAATTTTCTGGATTTTTTATTTTCTATTTCTTATCGGTTTAGCATTCTGGATTACCTCTAACCGTAGCTGTCAACTTATTCCTTTTGTCCTTGCTTCTGACAAAACTTTAGATTTCTGTGTAGGCACCTGATTTACTTGAGCTCCTGTTTCATAAAGGTATGATTCTTCAATTTTTGTCGTTGTGTGTACATTTCTATAGGAGATCTCTGTACTAAGATATTCTTATTTGGGCATGTTGATAGAGTGTTCTACACTGAATCAGTTCCTACCTTTATTTGCAATGCAGGTTCTGAACTTTTGATTAGGGAACTTCCTTCTATACTTGATGGATCAGCAAGATTAAAGGCACAACCTCAAGATGACTCTAAGGCTACACTGGCTCCTAAGGTATGTGAGCCTTGATTATGTTCCCAGGCAGCTGACGTAGAAAATAACAATTCCTATTAATCTTTGTTCAGCAATGTATGTCAGGTCCAAAATACTGTCTAGTAGACTGTTGAAATTCGATATTGCATATACTATTAAAATTCTATTGTATTTCTGGCAACAAATTAATGGTTAAAAAATGCAACAAGGTTTTCGATTCTCTTTGCAAGTCAGTAACATATATTCCCTTTAAATAATAATCAAAAGAATGCAAATGAGAGGCCACAAGCACCACCTTATCTACAATAAATTCAAAGGGTAGAGAAAAGACATTTGAAGATATGGGTATTCTATATTCCTCTTTACACCATTCGATACAGATTGCCTTAATTTTAGCCCCCATATATTCCTAACAAAACCCATACATCATAGTTCTCAAAGGTGGAAAGACTCATCTAATGAATCCAAAGGAATGATTTGTGAGTAAATCCATGCAAAGATTAGGGGACTCATTCTGTTCTTGCAAATAATAAAGAAAAGCTTCACAATGCAAAAAGTAAGTGGCCTACTGTTTCTGGCCTCATTAGCTCATCAACATGTTAGGTAAAAGAGCTGTCACTCATGAGATCTACATCTGCAAATTGTCACTTGTATAGATTCTGAAGTATAGTGTATACACTGTCCACATTAAAGACTTCGGCTTACAGGTTGTTTTGTAGAGCTTTGATGATTAAGAAAATGAATTGGAGATTGAAAACAAGACACAAGACAAATCAGACAAATACAGGACACCAAAGTACAAGTTGTTGGAAGGAGAGATGAGTAGAATGAGTCATCGACTTATTTTTGTATCACTCAGCTTGTGCGAAGAGAGTATAAATTAAATTATGCTTCAAATATAGACAACAAAGGTATAAGCAGCTAAATTATCCCTAATTTCCTTCCAAAATGCAATACGTGAACCTTCACCCAACCCAAGAAGCTAGTAGTCTATAAGTATATCCCTGAGAAATAGTCTTCCTGGGTGTTGCATCCATTGCAAATATTTATGTTTTTTCTTCCCTGTCTCTGATTTTTCAACACTTCGAGCTCCTATTATTGAAAAATAGGGTTTCATACTATTTATGCTTACATGATTTCATTAAGCAGTTAGTTGTAGTTCAGTTAGAAAAATTGTGAATGCCAAAGAGTGAATTGGTGAGAGTATGTGTTACGTGCCTTTCTGTTCAGCGCAGTGAACATCCTATTATTCATAAGAAAAAGGAAAATACTCCGGTAGATACGGTTGGTAAAATATGTTTCTTACAAGGAGTTGCTCATTTTTTTTATTTTGCTACTTTATGCAGATAAATCCAGATGAAGCATGGCTATCCTTCGATGAAGAAGCATCTGTTGTACACAATAAGGTAAACTTCATGATCTTATCTGAAGGCCACAGTTGTGACATAAAACAATTTTAGGTTCGTGCCTTTTCAGGGTGGCCAGGAACTAGAGCAAGAGTGTTAGTGGTTGAGAAAAATGGTCGGCAGAAAACTTTCGATATTAAAATTATAACCACGCGACTTCGCAGTCATGAAAGTGTGCAGTTCAATGAAGCAGATGATGTTGCATTTGTTGAGGGTGCGTTGGTATTTCCATGTGGAAGGGGTACCACACTTGAGGTACGTTTTTGTATCATGTTTGCACCACCTAGGTTGGTGATGATGGGTAGAAGCACAGGTTTATGCTGTAGTTGAGAAAACCAAGCCAATTTCTATACCCATCCCCCACCCCCCAAAGAAAGAAAAAGTAAGGAGCAGGTTTTATACACAAAGAAGACAAGCATAAAACTATTCCTAAAGTTGATATTCTAGAATGCTGAATTTATTTTTATATCTTTTGTATCTCTTGCTTATTCTTATATAGGTTTCAGCCAATTTCAAAATTTTGGCTAGTGACTCCAGTACAGAGATCTCGTTAAACAGTTGTTTTCTCACCCCCAAACAATTCCTTTTTGGAAAAACTTGTCAATAAGATTTTTGGTTGTTCTTTGTTTTTAGATTTGTTTCAATACTATTTAGACAACTATTTCAAAGAATTAAAGAAAAAAAAGTTTCCTCCCTGTTAGGGAAATTGAAGATGGATTTTTTTCATTTGATGCAAAATTTCAAAATTAATTATGTTCTCAAGGAGCAAGGAGCTATTCTTTACCATACAAAACACTGGTTCGAAAAGTTGTGTTTTGAAACTTATCACGGTAATATTATATTCCTTTAAGCTGAAGCTGCTGCTTAATAGTTATCTTTTACTATCACTGTTTAATATATTTCATGCATGAACTTACATAAAAAATGGGAAATTCCTGTGGCTCTTGTTCCCCTTTTGTGCAAGTACTCTTTGAAATTCTCTAAGTGTCTTGCATCTTGGAATTAAGATCAAATATGTCATCTATGAAATTAATATCAAATATAAAAATTGAAATTCCTGTCACGCATTCAAGAGGCTTTTGTCCTTTCTATGATTACATGCTTGTCTCGTCCAATAGGAATTGGATTCTATGATTGTAATTCTTGCCGGGTTAATTACCCTCATGTTTTTCAACACTTTTAATATAAATCTTATTTAGCTTTTAAAAAAATGAATGGATAGAAATAGTGTTGGATGAAGAGGCAATGTTCTTCTTGAGGATGCGAATTTTATATCGAACTTTATTGAAAGAGCATTTGTACTTGAAAATACGAAATCTCGAGTTTGTCATTACTTGCATTCTGAGATACAGTTCAATCTAAAAAAGAGCACTTTTTGTACACAAATTTAGTATATGTATGCAAGACCTATATTCTTGCCAATCCAATACGCCTGTCTGAATCCAGTGACATTGTAACTCTCTCAGGTATTGGAACTTCTGCTTCCTGGAAAAAAGGTTGTAAATGCAACTGCTTTCTGGAATGGGCTGCGGGGGCAGAAGCTGAAGAAATTATGAGGGTGGTTTATCAAATAAAAAGGCATATTTCAAATTATTTTTGAGCTGTTTAGGAAATCGATTCTTTTTGTTTTGAAATGATTTAAATTTTTATTTTCATGTTTAATTCTATGCTTTAAGCGTTTTTCTGGACTGATTTTACATTCATTTATGTAGAACCGTCAAGCTTTGCAATTCTCTATTGAAGTGCTTCTCAAACATGCATTGTTCTTTTCTTTGCATTGGTTTACACCATGTATGTGCTTCCCATGATAGATTAACAGATACTTGCTTCAGCGAGCTAAGTTACTGGAGTGATCTTACTGAAATTATAATCTCAGTATCTAACAATACAAAATTTGAGTGCAGTAGTTATCTGTAGCAGTTAAGGTCACACTCATTCATCTTAACAATGTGGTTTTGGATGGTGCGCATTACAATTATTCTTCCATCTGCTTTTTGTGGGTCTAAAGAAGAGCAACTTTAAACTTTCGGTAGGCAACAAGCAATAACTAATTGAGTAAATCATTGCACCCTTTGTTTTGGGATTGGATACATAATCATTAATCAATATTATTGTTGCGGAAAGTATTAAATCATTTTCATGCTTGCTCCCGCCGTAGCGCCGCTCTTTTATTTCTATATTTCAATCTTACAACCATTCTTATCTCTTTCGGACTTCAATAATGCCCATAAAAAATATACTTGAGGAAAGAAAATCAAGATAAGCTTGGATAATATTACTGTGTTTTAACTCTTCATTGTTTTAAACCTACTTGCAACTTCAATAATTAATTTTCAGATATATTTAATTCGATCTACATTTAACTTTTCTTAACTTACCTATCTGTTGGTTCTGCGAAATACATCACAGCACAGACTAACTCATAATGGCTATCCAAAGAGAATTGGTTACTGTTAATAATCTGGTACCAAGATATTGAACCATTCAATAATTTAAAGAAACCGTGGATAGAATCATTTAATAAAAGGCATTATTGGAGCAATTTGTGAGGGTGAAATGTGAAAGGCAAACCATAATGATTACACAAAACTGAAAGACAATATAAATATAAAGAATAAAAGAAATATGGCAGTGGCAGAGGCAAAACCATTGCAGCGTTACAGTTGCTAACCTTTCAAGAACACATGTCCCCATTAATAATTACAGTTTATAATATATAATACAATGTTAAAGATACTGCTTTTCCAAGTAGTCCTCTCAATCTATTATATATAAACCTTATTCATAGCTCTCAATGAGTCATCACAAAATGGGTGCACTCGATTACCTCTCCAACTTTTGCACTGTAACCACCACTAGGACTAAGCACAGACCAATGCAGGTAAGTACTTCTTCCTTCACCTTGTTCCTCCTTTTCTCATTTCAGTCATTGCCATTCACATGCGTTGAGTTGCTTAAAATATTATAATTTCAGACAGTTGAGATCAAAGTCAGAATGGACTGCGATGGTTGCGAAAGAAGAGTCCGAAATGCAGTCACTTCATTAAAAGGTTTTGCATATAAATATATACCGCATTCATTTTCTTCTGTTTGACACAACACATAGGATGTTTTGTATACATGTTCCAGAGGAAGAGGAGTTAATAAGATCTGTTTGGCCTAAAGTGTAGTGACATTGTGCAGGAGTGAAATCTGTGGAGGTGAACAGAAAGCAGAGTAGAGTGGTGGTGAGCGGATACGTGGATCCAAACAAGGTGTTAAAGAGGGTAAGGAGCACAGGGAAGGTGAGAGCTAAGTTTTGGCCATATGTAGAACAGCATCTGGTGTACTATCCATATGCCCCAGGAGCATATGACCGAAGAGCACCCTCTGGATATGTCAGAAACGTTGTGCAGGCCTTTCCAGATCATTCTTCCAATGCTCCTCCACAAGAGAACTTTCTCTCCTTCTTCAGTGACGACAACGTGCATGCATGCTCCATCATGTAATGCATCCACATCACCATCAAATCAAAGCAAATAAACCATTTCACTCTTCTCTTTTCTTCTCTTCTCATGGCTGCATGCTTATCTGAGAAACGCTCATGCTGTGTATTATCTTATCTCTCTCATATCATATCTAATGCATGCTGAATCATTGTACGTTAAGAAAAATGAAAAACTATGTATATATAATTATATACATATAAAAAAAAAACAGCACTGTATAAATATTTTGATCTAGATTGTCTGCACTCAAACATATCAAATATTAAGATCACGTTGTTGCTCATAACTAATCTGATTGACAATTTTTATTGGGATTTTTCTTTAATATTCTTCTATCATCCACAAAATTTAAATTGAATTTTTTTTTAAGGAAATCAAGTTTAAAAAGAATAATTATTTATTCATGTGCGTTTGAAATAACACTCCTTGTGTTCCTTTTGTTAAAGTGTTATAATTTGGAAAGATTTTTGGTTTTATTTAGCTATGATTTTCAAAGTTTAAAATAATATTAACTTCTTTTTATCATTTATACTCTTATTTTTTAATTAGTTTATATACGTATTTACTGTGCTGTACAAACGAAAAAAAAAATCTTATAAATATTTTAAGAAAGAGGAGGTAAGTTGTTTAAGACTAAAAACAAGTCCCGTGACCAAGAAAATTAATTATTAATGAGAAGGCGCACCCAGCATTTAAACAATTTCCCACACAGCAGAAGTTTACGAACAATTTAGAGCACACATCCCTAAATTTTGGCTTTATGGCAATTGAAATCACCAAACACGTCCCTAAAACTTAGCTTTTATTGTTATTATATATAAACAAAAGGACCAGTGAATTATTTGAAGACAGTTTTGTTAAAAATATTCTGTCTTTTTTTATTATTATAATCTTATGGTGATCCCACCATTCAAAAACAGTACACCCATAAATGTGGAATGTTGTTATACACATCCATTCCAGTTAATTGGTGTAGCTTTTGACTTTACAGTCTATGTCTATGCACTGCATAATTACATAATAATTAACTAATCACAGAAAGCGCATATGCTTACTTTATGAAAACATTTTTCTGCATAATTTCCCTTCTGACGCTCCAAGTATTGAATTTTGAACTTAAAGAATAATATATTGATCAAATTTAACCATATATAATGAAGCAATCCTTGTGATTTATACTTAAATTTACCTCATACCTAAACCAAACATAACACTAACACTAAAAAGAAGTTATTTGATTTCCACTGAACATAATTTCTAACAGCATATTCCATAACATAAAATGTGTATGTTGTTTGAGCTTTAATCTGAAAAGAGTTGAATGTCCAAAAGGTAGTCCTGTAGAAAGCAAGAAAGAAGAGTGAATTGAGGAATTCATCAGAAATGTTGTATGCATAAATATATGTATATACGTATACCTTGGTGTATAGTTATAGATATGATTAGTTGTCAATGACAACCACTCCGAATTTCTCCCACAGAGCTACAACCTCGCTCTGGCTTCTGTATTGACGCCCTTCCCTGTCGTAGTAGTACTGCATATTCATTCCAAAATAGATCAAATACAAGAATTTACGAGACTCACAAAACAAAATAAATATAACAAGAACACATCAAACTATGCGTTATACACGGACACATACTAACAGATACAAAATAAAAAACAAACTATAAGTTTTTAGAAAATTATGTTATCACACGCGACACCTAATTTAAAATGGAAATCAAAGAAGCAAGGTGACATTGCAGACTATCTTTCTTCCAATCGAGTATACGTACATGCATACGTAGAAAAGTACATGAGAATATATACATGAAAAGAAGAAGAAGAAGAAGAAGAAGAAGGTTACCCTGTACACCCTGCCAGACAACATGTGGCGTTCTTCCGCCACCCAACCAGGAAGCAGCCACTCGTAGCCAGGCGATGTGTTGTCGTGGATGGTGCAGAGAGTCTGTTCATTTCCGGCGCGTGGCCGAGAGCACTGTCGTTTGATTTTCGACAGAGTTTCTTTCGTTTTCTCCGACAATGTTTGGTTCTTCTTCCTCTTCCCCTCACCGCCGTGCCTTTGCTTCTCACCCTCGCTCTCCATCTTCACCAAACCTTCACACGCTCTCTCTCTCTACAGTGTCTTATATATAATATTTCTATATGTTCTCCACCTAAGAACAATTTACATTGTTAATAATTAATGGCTATTAATTAATAAATATATAATTATATTATTCTAAATAATTACTAAATCTGTCTAAATATTTACCATATATCTCCATCTATAATAATTAGTTTACTTGATTTATTATACTATTTTCTCATCAAAAATTTAAATTTGCCTTGCTAATATCTTCCTAAATAGAAAAAAAATAACTATTTTCACAACTCCATTTTTTAGTCACAACCCTTTAAAAACTCTAAATAATAATAAAATGTTGAGCTAAATTATTTAATTAAAATATAAATTAAATTATTGAATAAAGAATCAATAAAAGTGGTTGTGGATAGGAATATAGATTTTGAAGGGTGTCAACGTATCGTATCCCAATTTATTATGGTAAGTCATAATTGTATCACAATGTTTAGATTATTATATTCTTAAGAGTTGGATTATCAATTATAGATCCTAACAGAATGATAAGCATTTGATCTGATTAAATAATACTTTTTCAGTTTTTAAATATATATTCATTTTCTTTATAATTTTAATATATAAATACTTACCTCCCTTTTTTATTTAAGTTTTCACTTACATTAAAATATTACATGTAATAATATCAATAAAGTTGTGCATATATTTATAACTATTTATTTAATTTTCTTTATACAACATTGTCATAAAAAATATTTTTATAATAACAATAATTGAATTCTTCAATTTTGATAGTTAAAACTTTTTTAAAAAAAAAAATTCATAATTATATTTTGTTTGAGTTTTAGTTAACTACTACTTATTCAGCATTATAAGAATTTCAATTAAAATAAATCAATAAAACAAATCCAGTAAGAAAAAACTATATTAGGACTGGTTAACATAAAAGGATAAGGCGCTCGGTATTTGAAGTTTTAGTTAAATAATTAATTATATTTTTAATAATATAGAATATGTATTTAGAAATAATTAATTACTAAACCAAATTATATGGAATTTAAAAAAAATAATTAATTTTATATTTTTACAAAAAAAATACTTAATTAAGTGCCAATTTTTTACAAATATAAATTTATAAAAAAGGTAATATTTTTATATTATTAATTATTCTAATTTTATTAATGATGATAGTAAATGAGTTATTTAATTTATTTGTGTGTAATTAATAAATAGTGATATATTTTATATATAAAATCATATCTTAAACGACTTATTTAATATACTAAAAATTTAATTCGGTGTATGTGACAATGATTAGTCTTAGTATTTCCGTAAAATCAAATCAAACCTAATGAAAAACTTATTCTCTCAACTTCATACGAACAAAAATTAAACTCAACGGGAAACATTAGAAACTTATCGAAAAGGAACAATAGAGGATTACGTAGAGCAAAATGAGAAGAGATATTTAGAGTTTTAGAACTTAAAATGACAAAGTCAAGCTATAAAACATTATCTAATACTTGATAAAGCATAATCACAGATATTATGAATTTTTGACTTTTTTAATCATATGAAACTTTTTGTTTGAGTAAGGTTGATTCTTGTTTAAACGCAATTTTCAGTATTCTCTGGTGTAGCTTAAGCAAAATTGATTCCATCTTAAGCGTCATTTGCAGTACTCTTTCCTCCTTAAGTAGCTGAAGCAAATCTAACTCTATAGCTTAAATAATATTTTGCATTACTCTTCGGATCTAACTGCTTAAGTGAAGTAATTTTTGTGTTTAATTAACTCAACTTCTTATTTCTTTCTTCATATCAAAATTCAAACATTCATAACTTATTAAAGCACAATGCCTTTTAATATTTCATGTGTAATTTGAAGCATTTTATTTTCTAAAACTAAGAAAAATAATCGATAACTGCTCACTAAAATTAAGTGTGAAAAGTAAGCTCATTGAGGCAGAACCAAAGCTTTAAGCTAAGGGGGTCAATAAATGAAAAAACACAAATAAAATTTTTGAAGTATTTGAAAGGAATACGCTGCTGGTGATAGTGAGTAACAATGGCAAATAATAAATGGGAAAATAGAGCAACAATCATTAATTGGAACCAAAATAAAGCCTCGTACTCGTTTTCACCTTCATTGTATGTATGGGAATGAAGGGTATTTAACATAAAGAAATTGAGGATTTCGAGGCTAAGGATAGAGATTGTAACACTTGTATAGAACGCACTTTGTCATCGCTCCTCTGCAGCGGGATTTTAAGAATTTTTGTATTTTGTGCCTCAGTTACAGATTAAATGACATTATATTTACCTCTAGATTTTGTAGACTGTGAATAACTTTTCATTATGTTAAAGAACTTTAATTCATTGATTGAAATTAAACTTTGCCGTGATTGAAAAACTACCCTGAAGCTACTTAGCATGTAGTTAACCTAGGATTCTAATATTCTGTTTTGGTAGAGTTCATCGAGTAATAGAATTGAAATGGATTTTTATTAATCTAGATATCTTAAAAAAAACAGTTTGTAAACTTAAAAACATTGTAATTGGATCTTAATCTTCTACAATTTTTTAAAATTGTAATCAGGTCCTAATTTTTATCTGGTTGTCATTTAGCAGGATCAACGTGTTTTAAGGTAAATCTTAGACACACATGATGAAAATAAAAGTTTTTGAAGTTTTAACAAGATTGTTTCTAAAAAGATAGTAAATAAAAATTATAAAAGTACGAATATTTATAAAACTATTTGTTGAAGCAAAACTTCTGAAAATTTAATACCAGTTACAAATCTAAAGTGAAATACCAGTTTGTTACTTATAGGAACAGAGAGGGGGAGATGGTCTTGGATTAGAGAAGTTGTGCTTATGTCCATGGTGTAGAGAACTGCTAAGCAAAAATATTACTCCTGAATTTTCCTGTCAATCAGCAGGGAAAAATAGCAGAATTTTCCTATCACGTTTCTCAACAATAGCAACGATTTCGGCTATCAAAATATGTAATGCAGAAGATGGGGATCATAGTTTTGCACATCAAGAACACGCATGCGTGGTTCATTTGATAGTTTCAGCTAATTCAGACGCACAGTGAATCTCAACAAAATAAAATTTAAAATATATAATAATACTGAAAATTGCATGCACCATTTTTGACAAAAGAAACTCCTCGTCTTCTCCAAATCACTCCAGAGAATAACGTAAACGGATAACAAAAAGTTAGAATAGAATGAAAGGGTTACAAGCAAGTAGCAGTTCTCCCGGAGGAATAAAACAGCCGTCTTTTCCTTCAATAACCCTATTGATCAAACAATTTAGAAGCACTTTCTATGCACAATTGATGGTCCAGACTCATCGTACTCTGCCTTTGCAATCCACATCTGCACTCAAACCACAGTTTGTGGGGTCTCGTCAGCAAGCAAGCATACAAACAGCAAAATTCAATGATACTAATTAACAAAGAAGAGACCTGCTGGAAGGTGCTGAGGGATGCCAAGATAGAACCTCCGATCCAGACACTGTACTTTCTCTCAGGAGGTGCAACCACCTTGATCTTCATGCTGCTGGGGGCCAAAGCAGAAATTTCCTTGCTCATTCTATCAGCGATGCCAGGGAACATGGTTGTGCCTCCTGAAAGTACAATGTTACCGTACAGATCTTTCCTGATGTCAACATCACATTTCATTATGGAGTTGTATGTTGTTTCGTGAATGCCTGCAGCTTCCATTCCTACCATGGATGGTTGGTACAACACCTCGGGACACCTGAAACGCTCAGCACCAATAGTGATAACCTGCCCATCTGGCAACTCATAGCTCTTCTCCACTGCAGAGCTGGTTTTGGCTGTCTCAAGCTCTTGCTCGTAGTCCAGGGCTATGTAAGCCAGCTTTTCCTTCATATCCCTAACAATTTCGCGCTCTGCTGAGGTGGTAAAAGAATATCCACGTTCGGTCAGAATCTTCATCAAAAAATCAGTGAGATCACGACCAGCCAAATCAAGACGAAGGATGGCATGTGGGAGGGCATAACCCTCGTAGATAGGGACTGTGTGGCTGACACCATCCCCAGAATCCAACACAATACCTGCAAAAGGAAGGAAAATGTTAGCTCTAAAACAACTTTGTACAAAGATTGAGTCCATTGTAAAGGATATCTTACCAGTTGTACGGCCACTGGCATAGAGTGAAAGAACAGCCTGAATGGCAACATACATGGCAGGGGCATTGAAAGTCTCAAACATGATTTGGGTCATCTTCTCGCGATTGGCCTTAGGGTTAAGAGGAGCCTCGGTCAAGAGAACGGGATGCTCCTCTGGGGCGACACGAAGCTCGTTATAGAAGGTATGATGCCAAATCTTTTCCATATCATCCCAGTTGCTGACGATACCGTGCTCAATGGGGTACTTGAGAGTGAGAATACCACGCTTGGACTGGGCCTCATCACCAACATATGCATCTTTCTGGCCCATACCAACCATGACGCCGGTGTGGCGAGGACGGCCAACAATGCTAGGGAAGACAGCACGTGGGGCATCATCTCCGGCAAAGCCCGCCTGAAAAGAAAGATGGAAAGGAATTGAAAGTTAAGGGTAAAGAATTGGGGGGAGAAGCATGAAGCGAAGAAAGACGCATCGTGTACCTTAACCATTCCCGTTCCATTGTCACAAACAAGGGGTTGAATATCCTCAGCGTCTGCCATCTTCTAATATCTGCTCTGCTGGAAAAGAAATGTAAGAAAAATGGCAGATCTGAGAAATGTGAATGAGAATGCGGAGAAGTGAGAGAGATGTACCTTGGGAAATGAGAGTGCGAGAGAAGAGGAGAAGAGAGGATGAAAGGGCGATTCTGAGTGTCAGACACAAAATGAACCAAATTCCATTCAAATGAATATAACAACCATCACACCCAATCGGGACCGTTGGATCCTGCCTCCCATTTTTTGCCCATTTTAAATTTGGAGAGTGAGAGAGAAATTCACGCTGCTGCTCCTACATTTATCGTTCATTCTTTTCTCCATCTATTCTATTCATTCTTTTACGGAGCAAAACAATGGGTGAGGTTAATTTCACAAATTTTGGTAAAATAAAATAGTAAAAGGAAAAAGATGTGATGTAAGATTCAAGAAAATACATCAATCATTCTACGCACATCATCTCCAGCGAAACTTTCAACTACAATATCTTACTTGAGGTCCCACATCTCTCCAACCACAATACTTTTCCACTACTTTTTCCACCACTTCAAAACTGCATTGCAATCTAAGATTTAAGAATGCCACCAAAACATTCAATAAATTAGGCCGCACTGTAACAACCATGGGAGTAGGCAGATCCAGATTTCTGCTATTAATGACTCTGTATCATTAGATATTGCACCACAAGTGCAAACGCCATCATACCAATTACCACTCTCTCTCACTGTCATTTTCTTCAAACCAAAGCACTGCCTAATGCCTCAGATTGTGCGACCTTCCACAATGTACACCCACTTTACGTCCTTAACTTGAAAAAATGTCATTTCGTGTTTTATCAAAAATAAATCATTTTATCTATGACTGAAATTACATTTTTATTAATGTTTCAAACTGGAATTAGTAGAGTTATCTATAACAAATTTTATCTCATGTCTTAACAATCAAAATTCCAAGTTAAAAAGTGAACTCCTTAGCATGAAACCAAACATACTTATTATATCCCGTTAACTTACAACATAACTTCGAACCATGCAGTGTAAATCTAAACAGCCAATAAGCTAGAGAATGACTTTTTGAAAGCAATTTATTTTATCATAATTTTATTAAAATTATTAATTAGAAAAAAAAAAAAACATGGACCTCGCGCTCACGACAAACTACCCGTCACAACAGAAAACTCGATTGATTTGGCTAAAGCAAAATCCATTTTGTACTAAAAAGAGTTTTAAAATACCAACTATTTGTCAATTCTATCGATAAGCGGATAAACTGCATAATACTGTGAACATCTTAGAACCATATGCATCAGACTTGATTTTAGATTGCTTTGCACGTCATGATGTCAGGGGTAGGAGAATTTTCCCTTTCCATATTCTATATTTCCAATTCGATTTCTACTAATTGTTAAAGGTCATTAAATAAAAGAAAGTACAAAATCACTCAAGGGCTACAAATTATACCATCACACGTTGGCCTCTTCTATCCTCCACCCTACCAAGTATGTAGAATATTAAAGCGTCATATTTACTCCACCATTGCATCAGCCGAAATATCAGCAGCAGGAACAACAGACTTTCCTTTCTTCTTCCCTGTACAATGTCACCGCAAATATCAAAGTTAAAACCCATAATATTTAGTAAAAACAAATTTGAGGTTATTTCTTAAAATATCCTAATACCTAACTACAAAGTTACACAATAGTTAATTGCTATCTAATACATTGAGCTTTTAAGAGTACCAAGCCACAAAAGGATAACTTATACACTAAGAAGTTTCCAGTTTGACAAACCTCAGCATTCTTCATTTAGCATGCAATCACCGAAGTTATAGCTAAAACCAGGTACTATGTAATTAAATAATTTCATCCTTTTCTTTAGCTTCTGCGATTTACATATGAAACAACCACCTCATCACTGGTATTGTAGATACAACAGTGATAGCCTGGCATAACATCCGGCAAGCCATATGCGTACAAATACAGATCCAATACAACCCTATTCATTTTTAATTTCAATTTTGGACAAGATCAGGTGAAACTAGGTTACATGTTTCGGCGAGTTAGATGGCTCATAACTTCATCCTAAATACAACCCATCCATCGCTATTGGACTGTAGCTGATGGACCCTCCCCTCTAGTATCCTCTTAGCTAACCAATTGATCATCATCATTGTTTCATGCTTATTAATCCCCACTTGAATAAAGGCAAAGGCAGAGAAAACTCTTGACTTAATCTAGGATCAACTCAAACACCAGAGGAAATACATTAAACACTTGATAGAAGTTTGTAAAGGTGGATAAGAATGTTTGCTAAGACTTAAAACACAAGAAGACTATTTAACCCAATATTATTCTACTGATGTAACCCTTCTAGGGATCGACTTCCACAACAACTTCAATTCTACTGAACACTGACTTATGGTAGACTAGTCCAATATTACCCTACTTTATATGGGACTTCTAACAATGCCATTCTAAATTCTCTTGTAATGCAAATAAATTGAAATATGGACCCGTTATTTCATCAATTTTCATCCCTGCAGCCCAAATTTAAATATCTTTCTTTGAATATAAATTAAATGTTGTTGATTAGTAGTATATAACTAAATTATATTAATAGGCTTGATAATCAGTGGAAAAGATTTAATAGTTTTGGCTCTCTTCTCCAACCAAACATACTACTCTAATTTCATCCTCCCCATCCTCCTAACCAAACAGGGTGTTAACATGTAATACGTGAACTGGACATAATTTTAACAAATTATTCGCGTATGCTACTATGGGTTTGTTTGGTGAGCTTCTCCAGAAGGACTTCTAGGAGAGAAAATTAAGAAAAATAAATTAAATTAGCTTTTCCAAAAGATAAAATTAGCTTATGTACAAGTTAAATATAAAAATTTAGAGAAGTTATATGAAAAAGTTTCTACAAAATAGGTTAGGCATAAACTAACTTTAGCCGATGGACAATCTAATTTCATTTTTTTTCTTATTTTTTTCTCTTAGAAGTCATTAATCATCCAAACAGGCCCTGATACCTTCAGCTACATTCCTATTTTATAAACCCTATTTTATAATGCCCTGAGAACTACAATTTGACAAAGAGTGAATGCATATATCGAGAAGCTAGTTCTACCCAAAAAAGCCAGTATAGACTTTATCAAAATCAACATATGTTCAAACAAACATACTACAAAGAGGATTGCTAATGATAAAAAAACTGCATTCAATAAAAAATCAATACGAGAGTCCTAAATGAATTATTAACTAGTCCGTGAAAATATAATGCATAGCACATGCATTCCACACATTACAGCTCGTATAACTAAAGTAAGTAATGAGTTAGCCTATCAAATAGAATTGACACTGCTAGTATGCAGTTATAAAATGTCAGAATGTTCTTTTCAAGTTATAATGAAATTGGGAATAGGTAGTTTGGTACATTATTATACACTTGCTTCGTAAATGGAATGCTTTATTGTATATAATATAATATACCTTTGTGCAAATGTATCCCAATTTAAAATAAATAAATAAATACAGTTGCATACTTTTGAATCCATAGATACAGAATCTAGCGCAAGATAGAACGAAAAATTATAAGCATGATAGACTTACCTTTGTGCTTTGGCACTTTAACTTTCACAGTCTTCTTCAAGCGAACCATTGCTGAGGGTTTACGGGTGTCTTTGATATCCCCTGCTCGCAAAATCAAGCAAAATGTTTTCTGGTATTAGCACAAAACACCGATGATACAAAAATTTATCATTCCATTAAATGAATGGCAGGTACCTTCAGCAACTGCCATTTGAACATCTTCCATGCTTATCAAACCATTCTGTATGGCATCTTTTTGCTCCTGAAGAGTGAAAAAACAAATTGTGAGAATTGGGTGCGTGACGTGAAGGATAGAAACAGAAAGCGAGTGGAGTACCCGGCGCCATTTTTTGAAGAGCTTGCGCTTTCGTTTTCCGGATATGGAATGGGGTTGCTCCCTGATCTTGAGCTTGGCGGTGGAAGGGTCTCCGTGAAGCTGTCTCTTCTTCTCAGCTATCAGAGCTCTCCTTTGCTTCTGCACCACATTGAACTTCGCCATAGCAAACACCAAACCCTAAACCTAAACCTAATGCGCCTGCCCTTTCTCCTCTGCTGTTTATAAATTTAATTTAAATAATACTCCGTTTTCTTTTTTTCAAAAAGATAAATGAAAAAAAAAGTACTGTGTGCTGTTGTATATTTTCTGTATTTTATTTAATACAAAAAATACAAAAAAACCTCCCTTTAATTTTTTTTTCAAATTTATGCAATTTCAAATGTAAAGTTATTTTTTTTAATTGGAGCAAAATAAGGTATAATGTTTTTTTTTTCAATTTCTATTTTATTTTATAATTTGATGTGATTTTTTAAATACTTACAATTCATGTAATTGAATAAATTCAACTACAGGGAAAGTTATTCTTGTGGCCTAAAATGGGATTTAGCACTTGCTTTGAAGTCAAAATGAAATAAGTAAGCTTAATGTTTGATGTGTAATAGATAGTCTCTAGGATAATGTATTATGTATTTAGTATTCTATATTGTTTAGGATAATCATGTTTCTTTTGAAAAAAAAAAAAGAAAATTATTCTTTCCTTCTGAATTAACAAGAAGGATAAATATTAAATCCTTCAATTAAATCTAAGGAATTTTGATAATAAATCTGTTATTAAAATTTAGTTTTATAACTCTTTTTCAATGGCGCCTTATAAACTTTTTCACCATATATTGTTTATTGTAAACGAGTTTTCTTTATTCTATTTAATTTAATATTTCATTATAATTATAGTGTCTCGATATTCATACTTTTATAATTTTTATTTTTGTTTAATTTTTTTACAATTTAAACTTAATTTAATTATACAACTAAATACATTTTTTTTACTTTTAAGATTTAAAGATTTATTTATTCATATTTCAATTAAGTTGGTATTACATGATCTTTTCTAACAAAAATAATTTTTAAACTATGTAAACAGTGAGATTTAAAAGGATTTAAAGAAAAAGGTTGTGAATAATTTAAACGGTGTTATTAATTTTTTTTAATTTGATAAATTTGCATTAAATTTATCTTTATGAAATAAAATGATAGAAAAATAAATATAATAAATTACACATTAGTTGCTAAAATGACGATCTCAACTAAACCATCACTAAAAATCGAACACCACAAATCAAATGCATAATTGATTGTTCAATAGTCAGGTGAAAAATATAATTTTGGTCACAAAAAACTACATACATATAATTGATTATGTATTTATGAGATAATCAATTAACACTGGTCTTCTATACATTACACTTAACTTTCTTCACATTATCATTGAAACCATTGTTGTGGCATCCTCCTGACCACCACTTCACCTCATCCAACAAGATAACAAACACAATAGTAAAAAACTCAATAAAACACATTGATTGAAGGAGTAATGTGTACTTTTGCTTTAGCTTAGAAATCTCTTGCATAAAGTGGGGATGTTCTCTTACAAATCTTTCACTTCATTAGTCCAGAAATCACTTAAACTAAACACCTTTCATTCACCCAAATTCATCTTCTATCACAATAAATTCTTTTACATCCATTCTTCTTCCAAAAGTTATAGAAAAATAAATCTTTTTATTAAAATAATTATCACTTGTTATTTTTATTAAATACCAGAAAAGAAAAAGACTTTTATCAACTTATTTGTTAGTGTGCCATTATTGATATTGAATTAAACTTTTCACAATTTTTTAATATTAAAAAATAGAGTTCAAATATAAATATATTAATATTTTATTTAAAATCACATTTGTGTCTTTTCTTTACTTATAAGGGAGGATACTTTTTTAGAAGAAAAAAATAAAAAATTGAAAAGACTTGAATTCTATCCATATTTCTATAGTTTTTCCTAAATGAAATCTTAAATTTAAAGATTTAACATATGTAGGATTAAAATTGAAGTAGTTAAAAATAAAATTTATAGAAAACAGTTGTTTTTATTATTATGCTAAAGTGGAGCTTCCTTTTTCCCCAAGAAAATATAAGGATGCAGGATCTGATTTGGACCATCCATATGAAAGGAAAGGAAAAGAAAAAGAAAGGAAGGTGTTGAAAAAAATTATGGAAAGCAAGTGCAGTACTGGTAAGTGATTGTTGATTTAGACTTAAAAGAAAGTGATTATTCTACTATACCATTCTTGAGACTCACCCCAAAACCGTGGGGCGCACACCGAAGGTCCAAATCAGTGGGACCAACCCACAGTCTTTTTGGGCTTCAGATTTCAAACAAAAACCACGTCCCAAACTCTAATACTATGTCTTACTGCTACAGTAGACAGAAAGAAAGAATTTATAACTATCAGTAAATACAAACGTAATTTTGAATAAAAAAGCGTTGTGGAAAGGCGCAAAAGTGCTTCTGTTTAAGCAATTCTGTGGGAGGGGGTGAAAGTAGTGGGACTCGTGGCGACTTTTAGATTCAACCAAACATAAAAATCCCATAACGCGTGTCTCTTGCTGTTTTGAGACAACAAATATCAGTTTCTGTTCTCTGCTCAAATAAACAAATAAATAGTGAGACTGAGATTGAGACCCTCTCCAACCTAACCCTTCCGACTCAGACCGAGGCTGGTGTTGTCCCAATCTAAGGTTCGATTGTGTTTGCCCTGTCTTCCTTTCATCTGATTGTGTCTGGTTGTTGGTTTTGTTTATTTGAGTTTCATGTGACATATTGATTGATCTGTGTGTATGTGCAGAGTGAGGAGTAGCAGTGAAGGAAGGAACAGAGCGTGAGTTAGAATGGCGAACATAGACATAGAAGGGATCTTGAAGGAGCTTCCGAATGACGGGCGTGTTCCCAAGACCAAAATAGTGTGTACGTTGGGTCCTGCTTCCCGATCCGTGGAAATGACCGAGAAGCTTTTGAAGGCAGGGATGAACGTTGCTCGTTTCAACTTCTCTCATGGCACCCACGAGTATCATCAGGAAACCCTCAACAATCTCAAGATTGCTATGCACAACACTGGAATACTCTGTGCTGTCATGCTCGACACTAAGGTCAACTCAACTTTACTTTTCATCCTCTCCATTTTACTGTTATGCTCTACAACCTCTTTGTATTTTGCACTACTGAACAACTGTATTTATCCTGCATCTGGGGTCGTTTCGAAGCACAACCTTTTTATTGCTTGTACGGAAATTTGGTGGGGGGTTCTAGAATCAAGTTGGAACTAAGAAATGCGGTTCTCTAAAGAATTAAAATGATATTTGGATGTTTCAAATAATTTTTTTTGCTTTAAATCGCTTTAGAAATTGGGAGATATGAATGTTTTCCTGCACCTTAGATTCAAGGCGAAATATTATAGCTTTTGCTTTAGGTTGAGAATTGTGTAATGTGTGCTATCTTTCACTACAAATATGCTTTTTAGTTAACAAGTTTTTTCTAGGTCATATCACTTCACTTCCATTTCAGATTATCCAAAGTGTTCAAAATCAAAATCATTCAAATCCTAGCTTGCTAATGCTCCCCCAAACACTACTTAACTAATAAAATTAGTTATGCATAAAGTTAACACTTCTTACAATTCATGCAGACATTATTCTCGCATGTCTTTCTATGTCTGCTCTAATTTCTTTTAAGTGATCAATTATTTTGGTGATGGAATGGTGGTAACTGTTAAGCTTGTTGTTTCCATATATCGGATCATGTAGCTATTAGCTTGTAGACACAAGTTCGAATTGCTTTTGGGCTTCTTGAATGGATTTTCGAACAAGTACCTTGTATCTGGTTGGGATTAAATGCTTTAATTTATAATACTTCTCATGACCAGTTTATGCTTTTAGTTTTACATTTTAATGCGGTAATTGTACAGCTTTGTTTTTTCCCCCTGTAAATATCTTGTTGAGGAGGATATCTTGTTCGTGTCATTGTAAACTTCTGTTTCTCTTATGGTGATGTATTTCTTATTCAAGAAATCACTGACATTCCGTGTACATGTGCTATATGCTGTATTTGTGCAGGGACCTGAGATTCGGACTGGTTTTCTGAAAGATGGAAAACCTATTCAACTTAAAGAAGGACAAGAAATCACCATAACTACTGATTATGATATTAAGGGAGACACGGAGATGATATCGATGAGTTACAAGAAACTGCCTGTCGACTTGAAGCCTGGAAATACCATACTATGCTCTGATGGGACAATCACTCTCACTGTCCTGTCTTGTGATCCTGATGCTGGTAGTGTTAGATGTCGCTGTGAAAACACTGCAACTTTGGGTGAGAGAAAAAATGTTAATCTTCCTGGTGTTGTGGTGGATCTTCCCACACTTACTGAGAAGGATAAGGAAGATATTCTTGGATGGGGTGTACCAAACAAGATTGACATGATTGCTCTTTCATTTGTTCGGAAAGGCTCAGATCTTGTTAATGTCCGAAAGGTTCTGGGTCCACATGCAAAGAATATTCAGCTGATGTCAAAGGTATTTTTTGTTGCATTCTTATGCAACTTCCATAATAAAAAACCTTGTGCATCTTTCATAATAAACTAGAGGTTTTATTATTAGTTGTGATCTATTTTTCGTTTGTGGTCTCTCAGTTGCTGTGGAAAGGGCTGTGTTTTTTTCTCATCATACACTAGTTGCACATTGAAGACAGGAACAGTGTTTGCTGTTTATTGTGAAAGTGTAATTTATATTGGTCAAGTGTTCCATAACTAAGAATGATAAGTGTGGGAACCCATGCTTTTAGACTCCATACCACCCAATAGTGCCCATAACAAGGATAAAGGAAGAGAATTTTATGTCCTTGTGTAGCAGACTAACTTGATATATATATCATCTATCCATCAAGTTGAATTTATTCCGTAGTCCTCTCTTCAACACAAGTTGCATGCTTCTTTGTATTTTATATGTAGTATTTATCTGAATTTTTTTTTTTACATGTGCTGAAGGATTTCTTTTACCCGTTCTTCTCTTTCAATTCAGAAAACTTGATTTATCTTTTAATGATTTTCTGATATTTCCAGGTTGAGAATCAGGAGGGAGTCCTGAATTTTGATGAAATCCTGCGGGAGACTGATGCATTCATGGTGGCCCGTGGTGATCTTGGAATGGAGATCCCAGTTGAAAAGATTTTTCTGGCACAGAAAATGATGATATACAAGTGTAATCTTGTTGGGAAACCTGTGGTCACTGCCACCCAAATGCTTGAATCAATGATCAAGTCCCCCAGGCCAACCCGAGCTGAAGCAACTGATGTAGCTAATGCAGTTCTTGATGGAACAGATTGCGTCATGCTTAGTGGTGAAAGTGCTGCCGGGGCTTACCCTGAACTTGCTGTGAAAATCATGGCTCGTATTTGTATTGAAGCAGAATCATCCCTTGACTATGGCGCTATCTTCAAAGAGATGATAAGGTCAACTCCCTTGCCTATGAGTCCACTGGAAAGCCTTGCATCATCTGCTGTCCGCACAGCTAACAAGGCCAAAGCAAAACTCATTGTTGTGCTGACACGTGGTGGGTCTACAGCCAAACTAGTTGCCAAGTATAGGCCAGCGGTTCCAATATTGTCAGTGGTGGTTCCAGTTTTGACCACAGACTCATTTGATTGGACCTGCAGTGATGAGACCCCAGCAAGGCACAGCTTAATATACAGGGGCTTGATTCCTATTTTGGGCGAGGGATCTGCTAAAGCTACTGATGCAGAATCCACAGAGGTGATTCTGGAAGCTGCTCTCAAGTCTGCAACAGAAAGGGGGCTTTGTAAGCCTGGTGATGCTGTTGTTGCGCTGCATCGTATTGGAGCTGCCTCTGTTATCAAGATTTGCATAGTGAAATAATTAAGGCAAATGCTGATGAGCTGAATATGTTATTCGCCTGCGTGGCACAAACTGATGCAGGCTATGTTTTGGATTTTATTTGTGAAACTTTTGTGCTGTTTATCCATTATATCATAAAATGGAAGATTTAGTTAGTAGCTTTAGATGGATTGAGTTTTGTTATTCACTGTTAATGCTGCGGCGTACTTCTAAAAGAGATGTCATGGAAATAAATCAGTATTCTTGCTTTTTAACGTATGGTTCGTTTTGCTGTGTTTTTTTCATTATTTGAAGTAAGGATGAAAAAATGGTTCGGATGACAAAATAGTTCGGATAACGAAGCTTCTCTAGTTAGGAACGAACATAGCCATAAAAAACGAATTGATGGGTTTTGTATGAAAAACGGTGAACTTCATTGATCAATGTTTGTTTGTGTCTCTGAAATACAAATAAAAAAAGAGTTGTTTCAATGATCAATGTTTCTTTATATTGTTTTTACACAAATAAAAAGGTTGTTATATACTTTTTATACTGATACATAAACAAGTCAATAGTAGCACACTTGTTTTACTCCTCACTTTACACACATACATTTATCTTAATATTATAAAATTAAAGCCAACAACACTCATATTTCATTCTCATTTTATTTGTTAATGCTTAAAAATACACATTATTTTCACACTCCTGTTATTTAAGAAAACCATTAGCCTAATATGTAAGGTTAAAAATGTCGAGAAGCTATTAATGTAATTTGGTAAAAGAAGATGGTATTTGTTTGATGTGTTAAAAAAGGAGATGAGAAGCAAGTGAGAAGTGGAGAAAGCGAGAGAGATGGCGTGTGGATGCTGTTGCCTTTGGCAGTGGGCGGAGCCCAAATCCATAGGATTGGGATGTTGCTACTCTTACCCAGCTGCAAAGACCAAGACTACTCTGAGTCTTCGTCTTCGTTCTCCTCCTCGTACTGTCTCTGTCTCTGTCTCTGTCTCTGGTCTCTCCGATGATAACTCTCACACTGCCAGTAACCGAGAAGACATCAAAGGGTCGGGAACTACCGCACGAGGTCGCAGACTGCTTAAAGTTAGAGAAGAGAAACAGCAGCGGGAATACGAGCGTCTTCACAACTACCCTGCTTGGGCAAAGTAACCCTGCTTCTCTTCATTCCTCCATCAACCATGCTTCTTCTATTTATTAATTAATGCTCTGCTTTGCCTCAGAGTCCTGGAAAATGCCTGCAAAGACGATGAAGAACTCCGTGGCGTTCTTGGAGATAGTATTGGCAACCCTGAACTCATGAGAAAACGGGTTGAAGATAGGGTTCGAAGGAAGGGTCGAGATTTTCACAAGTCTAAAACAGGATCCGTCCTTGCTTTCAAAGTCACCTTTAGAAAGTAAACAAACATCATTTAAACCAACCATTTTTGCTTTTCCATAGTTTCTGTGTATATATCCAAACCCGTTTTCAATTAACTCTATTCCCTCTTGCAGCTTCAATCCAATTGATTCATTTATCTGGTTTGAATTGTTTGGACCGCCATCAGATCGGGATGTTAATCTACTCGGTAATGTAAGTGTTTAGTTTAGATTTTTAGCTTTTAGTATATAGTTCTATTTATTCTTAAAATCTCTCTGTATTATTCATGTAAAATGCAGGTTATTCAATCATGGTATGTCATGGGTCGCCTTGGTGCCTTCAATTCATCAAATCTACAGGTTAGGCCATGTTCACTTCTTCAGTTTTCTGTTGCTGTCTGATAATAATTTAGTGACACATGTTAGATTTAAGGATGTGTAGGTTATAATGAAATCAGACGCTCAGTATTTTCTGTTGACTTGAATTCCTCTAAGTGTTGGCACCGTTTTTTATTTTTATCACAAGATAGAAAACACAGAAAAAATGGAGAAGATGGAACTGAGATTCCCAAACCCAATGCTTTCAGTGTATTTATTTATGAATGCATACTTGGAGCTCGATGAAATACATAAAATACTACAATATCTCTCCGAATAATGTTTTTATTTTTTGAATCCTAATCTCAGTCCAGTATTGTCCCTTTGTAATATCATTTATGTTAGAGCTTCAAAACTTAATGTATATAGAAGTATTAGATCGGTCTTATGATTGCACATACCATAATAGTTTGATAATATCTATTCTTTCTTTCTAGATTTGTTTCTCTGATAATTTTTACTTAGTATAGGAGCCTGACTCCATCCACCATGATTTATGTTCACTGTGCCATGTTCTACAAAATATAGAACTCGCTTTTGTATGTCTTCTCCACATGGTATTTCTGTCCCTTGACTATTTCAATCCCGCAAGCTTTAAACTAACCTTGGTCATGACTAATGACTGCCATGCCCGGGATTGTGCTTCCCAAGCTGTCTCTGAAGTGTGTGGCTGTACCAGGAGATTCTCCTCCATCAAATAAGTCCATAACTAGAAGCACTGAGCAGTGTCCTTAACTTTGCTATGCAGTACACACCACCTTGTGCAGCCAGAAGTTTCTGTAGTTATTGCAACTTGCTCAGTACATATGATAGTTGTCTCCCATAGTTTCCCAATTTGGCCTTGCCAACCAATCCCCAGACTATTTGTTCCCGTTTCTCCTTGGAATCTTTAGGTTTTGTTTCCAACCATTCATTTTTCATCAAGGTTTAATAACCTTTTTTTTTCCAAAAAGGGTTATCGCCAAACACATCCAGAGGCTGTAAATTAGTTATGAGTAGAAGACTGTTGAAATAGGAGCTTTTTAGAAAGAAAAAAAAAAAAACATTTTTAATGTTGTTTCTATATCCAAGTAGCCTAAATTGCCTTCTATATGTAGCTAGGCTTAATGCATATTACACACTAGTAATAACTTAAATTGCTCCATTGTAAATTTGTAGTTGGCCTTCAATTGTTGTTTGGAAATATCGTCAATTCTAGTTTAGTGCAAGATTCTATGTTCGTGATATGCCTGCATGAGCTGAGTCATGGCATTGTCTTCTATTTCTAGCTTCCTACTTGTACCTTTACATTCTAACAAGAACTGAATTATCTTGAATTGATGACAGATGGCTAATTCATCAATGGAGTTTGATCCACTATATGATGCAGATAAGGGTTTCAAAGTGATGCCATCATCTTTCCATGATATCAGTGATGTTGAATTCCAGGACAACTGGGGTCGTGTTTGGTATTAACTCTAAAACTCAGCTCTTTAAAAGTGATTTTTTTTTTTTAACGAAGGTTAAAAGAATTGGATGCATATAAATTTTGAACTATGATAAGCTTTTTAAAATAAGTTATACTATAAAAGTTTAAGTGGAGATATCAAGCTACTTCCAATGTAACTCTGAGAGTTATTTCTCATTCTCATTTTTTATTTTATCTTAATCTAAAGGTTTAAAACAAGTTATTTATTAGAATATGAAATTAAGAGAAAAAGAATTATAGGGATAAGGAGTATCTCTCTAAGAGTTACCCCTCTTCAAAATTCAATATAAAGTGCTAAATCTGTTGCTATAATTCATCTAACTATATATTGAAAAGTTGGGAAATTCTCTTTAATCAGACGTAGCTTATAGTATCTAAAAGACTGTAATTCTTTTAAAGAATAGAAACAAGTTACTATACGAATTAAGAATGTCCTATACTTATCTTAAAAACACGAGTGCAATATAATGAAAGCACAGGGTGTAATTTTTATTTTTTAAATCAAAATTATTTACTAATTTGATATATCGTATAGTTGACTGTATAATTTATAAGCTGTGATTAAAAAATGGTTAATTTATGATGTTGAGAATTATGATAAATTATAATAAGAAATAATGCAATATCGTATTATACGGAATTGCATAAACTCTAAACAATCCAAATGTTATCCAACAAGATTTCTATGAATAGATAAAATTCAAGATTGTTGCATAAATTTTCTGTATTTTTGTTAATACTAGTTAACCACGACTAACAAATTTCGGTAACTCTTCACAATTTTAAAGCAAATAATTGGTTGTAAACTTAAAGTTGTAAACAGAATTAATTAAATGCAAAAAGCACATTAAAAAATCTAAAAAATATAAAGAAGTGAAACTTTGAAGTTAATGTGTACTGATCAACTCAAACGAAAAAACCTCGTAAAAAAACACTAACAAAAACTGAAAAGAAAAAGAAAACAAACAACCAGTATTGTGAATGTTATCTCTCGTCAAATGGATCAAAAGAAGAAATCAAATTTTAGTAACACAGACAATACATAAATTACTGTTAGCTTAATTCTCCCAGAGACTTTCTTAGGATTCATTTGGATTACATGTTTGACCAAGACACAAACTAGAAGAAAGGGTTCAAAATGTTTTACGGAATAAGTAATTTGCTAAGGATGAATAGAACAGAAAAGTAAAAGAAAAATGAAATAAATTGGGTGGGTAAAATAATCATTAAGGCTTAGGGAGGCGAATAATTTAGAACATTGTGATGAAAGAGAAAGAATAATACATGCAAGGTTTCGAATTTAAAATTCTAAAATACATGAAAAATGGAGCTAATTACCTTATAATTGCGATGAAGGAATAAAGTAAAAAAATTGGAGTAAAATGTTTCGTACATGAATGACACTTTACATTAGTCCATTCACATGTAATGTCTTTGATAAAATAATATTATTATATAACTGTACAATATGTGATTTAATCAAGATTCCTGTTGGGACCAAACATAATTAAGCTTTATACATATATCTTACAGGGTGGACTTGGGTACATCTGATTATTTTGCAATTGACGTGCTTCTCAACTGCCTGACTGTCTTGAGCTCAGAGTAAGTTTGAATACCAAACTTCTCGTGACTAAGTTGAGGATATATGTAATTACAAATGTACTTGTCTTGTTAGATGTTTTATAAAAGCAACTGTGATCAACCTTTTTCTGAATAACAGATATCTTGGAATCCAACAAATTGTTTTTGGTGGTCGCCGCCTGGGTGATTGGGAAGAGGGGATGACAAGCCCTGAGTATGGTTACAAATACTTCAAGATTTGAACCGGAACTCTTTGAAGTTGATTTCACTCCATGCATTGTACTCTCGATTTGGTTCAAAAAGGGTTTTAATACATGTGCATACGAAAAGGTAAACTTTTTGGGTGAGTTTAACTTTAGGGTAATTATTTTTATTTGGTATTCTAGTGATTTAGTCAAACTTTAGGGTGAGTTTAACATACTCAGGTTGTGCCTGTTCGAGGAGGTATTCTGCTACTGGAAAATGGAATTGCTCTTTAACATATCTGTAATTTCATTACTAAGCTGAGGCATGATTTAGTTGTATTTGACGTATCATGCGCCAAAGAATGATGTTATGGTTCACAGCTAGAGACAGATTCACATATTTTGTCAAAGGAATGTCATGTATCCTCTTATTTTAAAAAGTCAAGTCTTCGTTGATTGTATCCTCCAGATTTTCGTCGCATCACTCAAGTCTTTTCCTTATAAGAAGCCTGCTTACCATTGCCATACTCCAAAACTTTAACTATCATCTCATTGTTTGCTTAAGCTCATTAGCTTGGTCTCAAATGTTCTATGGAGTGTGTCTGAACACTCTAAAACCTTAGTAGAGCTCATAAGGTTACGTCTAATCCACACCGACATTCCTCTTATTCAATAATTTGTTGGTATATATATATATGCCTTCGATAAATTTTAAGCAGCGAGAACAATTTAGGAGCAAATTTGTGTAAATAGGAAGATCAGTATTAACCTAATACTATGAAAAAACCCCATAAGAAGCAAAAAATTGAAAGTTATATTTCAACGCTTCATACATGTAACATGTGCCTATTTCTTGTATGATTTTATGTTTAATTATTTAATTTTGTACTCCTCAAAAACAGTTTGATTACGAACCATAGTTGCGACGGTGAAAATTTGCTTCAAGAATTATAACGAGTTATTCTTAAAAAGAGCATTTTTCAGCGACTAACCAATGAATAATTTTGTAGAAAAATTAAAGTTAAAATCAATTGAGTGCCTTTGTTTGAACTAGAATTTTTCTTTTGGCTTTGGGCATCTAGAGAGCCTTGTCTTTAAAAGTTTTTTTTTTTTTCCGCGAAAGAATTAGCCAAACAATACATTCATTCCGTAGTTTCCACCTTAGCCTGGATATATGTACACTCCAAAGTCTTCTTCGACAAATCCTCTCCATTCATTGAAATTAATTAACTCCCAACCCCACTCAACATTAAAAATTACAAGCGATGCAAACTCTGATATTTTCTAGTGTGGAATCAAACTCCAAGTATCTTAAAAGATTAGTCTGTACAGATTTAGTCTGAAAGTCCGCTTTTTAATAAACCTAAAATACGGGAATTCTGAACAGATCATATGTAGATAGTCCATGAATATACCTGATCATTTTGCATAGCTATGATCTCATAGGGCATACACGACACTAATCCATCGTCGTATTCAAGCAAAAGCATTGAAGAAAATCATACAAGAATATGCAACAAATAGAAATATGAACGGCGCCACTCACTATGCATAACGGCACTTAAAAGAACCATAACAAAAATCATGAAATTTCGAAATATGATTAGACAGGCAGTAGTATCTTGCGCCACATATTGGGTTAGTTGTGGAACGGACTTAGATCTTCACATGAAGCAGATGACGACTGGTTATAGTCAGCTGTGCAACCATCAGCAGAGGGTGACATGTCTCAAGCTTTGGCTTCGAGTATATGTCGCAGAATTAGCAGTTATCAGTGCCTCCACTAATCAATCTCCATGAACTTTCAACGGCAATAAATGTACAGACATGAAAAGGCTTCTTTTGATGTCAGAGGACAATACACCAAACTATTCGGTGGCTTGTTTAGAGGTTTAAATCTATAAAATGAACAAAACCCCCAAATGCACCGGCAAAACATGAGCAACAGAAATAATTGAGCCAGGACAGGATCATGAAACATCCTGTAAAGCCAAATTCAACTCGTGTGCAGATTTAGCAATTGATCCTCCTCTTCTACAGGTGAAGAGACAACAAATAATGTGAAATTAGCACAAATATTCTAAATCACCACAATAATATATCAGCTCGCTAAATCTCAGTTACTCAAAAGTATTGCTTTTTGAGCTTTCAAATATTAATCTTTCTATGTTACCATAGGAGTTCAAGCTAAATATACTTGAAACGATTTATCACTACTAGCATTACCAAATCCAGCTTAAATAAAAGGACACATTTTTTCCAAAAAATAAGCATGAACCGATACCTTGAAAGAGAAGGTAAAAAACGTTTGACTTTCTCAAGTTCTGGGAAGCAGAGGTTGCAACGTTCTAGTCTGACCACATTAACAAGCAGCACAAAATGAATGAGTAAATATATGTATATATTATTACTATTATTATATATATATATAAAGCTCTGAGGAATTAACAAAACCTTTTCTCTGCCTCGATATCAACACCAACGGGTTGTGGAGCTGATACAGTTGAATAAATTACCGAACCAAATACTCTGACCAGTTTCAGTAGCATTTCCAAGGATATTCCTTGATGTCTACAGACATGAATAGCAAATTGTCAACACAACTAAATCTATCAAATTATAATTTAAATATATAAAAAACATCAAAATTACTCATATTCTATACGGATACAATCACAACACTGATGAAAATTTTGATTATCCCATATTATTGATGGTTAGTCATAAACATGTAATAAAGAGCCACAGAGCTTGTAGCTCACTTGAAACCAGTTCAAAGTTGAAGCACCATCTCTAACTCCAAGACAGGAGCTTGTACCTCTCAACCCCTCATAAAGGTTTAATTATATTGTGGGTTTTTATAGTTTACTGACTCCAAAGTTTTAACAGTCTGTTAATTTTTAAACTGGTCGTACTTGCTGCTAGCTATTAACTTTCGCTAAATTATACATACATGCGAGGATTATTCTAACCACCAGTTTTATCCAAAAATGGTTGTCCCCCCTCATTGCCACGGAAATCTGGTTCTTATGGCAACTGTTATACTAGTGCGGATGACACTGAACACATGAAAGGAACATTTCTTAAACCATGTGACTATCACTTCATTCTTCCTTTTAACAATATTTATTGTCCAATATAATGCATTTGTCCAGCACGATGCATTTAAAATGCTGCCTTGTATCAGAAGAGATATCACTCACCTTTCCATTTCACTTTGTAGAAGGTCAGTTAGAAGTGGCAGAAGACCAGTGCATAAATCAAGTGTAATGATATCAATTTTTTCCATTATAATGCTAACAACATCCGCAATCACCTGGAATAAAAACCAATCACAGGAGTTTCATCAAATTTAATATTTATATAAGAAAATTATACATACATATTAACAATACCACGATAAGGACAAAATTTAATATTGGTATGCGGTAATGACAAAAAAAACTAAATGCTCACAGCATGATCATCCATCTTTGTCATTACGCCAATGACCTCGTTAACATCATTCCTTTCCCAACATCTGAAGACCATCTGCAATATAATGCTTTCAGAGTTAAGCAAATGTATTGCAAGTACGTATGGTTCAGTTATCAAAACTCTATTAAGTCTAGACAAATCCTAAATGTTTATTGAAGGGAATTTATCTTTTTCATACAAAACCCAATTTGCTTGATTCGAAAAATTGCTCTGGGTCAGGCCACTTTAAATTGGTATGGAGACAACTTCAATTCGCCCATAAAAAAAAAGAAGCTTGGTTCAAACTTCAGAATGGTTCATGTAGTTGTAGTGGTTCCACATATAAACAATTTATAGAGCAATGATAGAACTTTTTGAGATACATATTTGCTATTTCTTTTTTTTTTATGGGATAAAATGATCTAAGCTTCTCTGTGGTGCTTGACTAATAGCTTTCTTAGAGGAGTTCTTCATTTAATATATAAAGTTATGATCATTGTCAGGTCATATGATTCTTGCGAACTCCAGGTTATGTTTGTGGTAGACTCCAAACTCGATAGGATGGCATAGTGAGAAATCAATTATCTAGAAAATATTTAAATATCTCATAATATCTGGAATGATCTCTTAGGAGTGTTTCCACACTTCAATATTTCATGATTCGCTTCCTCAAATTAGGCTTACAAGAGTAATATTAGTATAAATAAGGATTACAGTTGTCTTTTGTAACACATCAATAAACACCAAATATGAATATTATATTCTATAACAGGGAGTTTGTTTTCTCTTTTTTCTCCTTCCCTACCTAAATCCCTATAATATATTATCCTTTCTGATCATGAAATTCTCTCCTCTTGAGCCTTTTTCTCTAATCTAAGAGAAGAAAAAAAAAATGCTGAAGCACATCAAGTTCATCCAACCCTGACCAGTTGATAATTCAACATTCAAAGACTCTTGTTCATTATCATATAATAGATAGCAGTTACACAAATCAAAATAAATCCAAAGGACTCCGAAAAATATTCGTAAAATCATAATTAAACCATCAATACCTGTAACTTAGCTGAACGAGCCATTATTGAACTGAGAAACTCATCGTGTTGTTCCATCACATCAGCAATGGAATCCTCATCAGTAGCAGAAACTGTAGCCTTTTCAGTAGAATGTGTTCTCTGTTTAACTTTGAGGAATAAGGAAATTACATCCTCCAAGAAAAAAATAAAACAGAGAAAAGGACACAAAAGAGAAAGCAAACAACTGTCTCCTCAATACAATTAAATCAAACATTAAGGAAGTGTTCAGTAGGAAGATTCTTTCAAGTGGATGCAATTCGCCAATTATGCAACTTTCTCTCAATTAAATTGACTGTTAAACTTTGAAATACAGCCTAATGTTTCAACAAAAGCTTCCACATGTGGCCAAAATTGCAAAAATGCAATAATAAAATATATCACGGAGATAAGGACAAAAATGCACATCTTAACATGTCTAGATTTTCTACAATGTTTTATACTACAAAGAATAAGAACAGAAACAGATACAAAAAAGTCGTAGGTACACGAAAGAAGAAAGAAAAGGGAGGCTAAGAGAGTGGTACCCTTGAGGAGTTAGTTGTGGGGCAGGGAGAAATGATGAACTGAGAATGAAGGGAGGGAATATATAAGGTGTGGAGAAATAGAAAGGTGGGGCAAAAAAGTAGTGATATAGGCAAAGTAAAAGTGAGGGTCAAGGAAATTAAAGTGCTTTGTTTTCTTCTTTTCAGTAATCTTTGGTTGCAGTCTGAGATTTGCTGAATCTCCTTTTTTGTAAGGACCTGAACTCCTAGTGCTTGTTATTTGTATATTTCATCTGTAATTAGTTCCCATCAAATAACGGCAGTACTTTCCACAACCATATGTTAAAAGAAAATAATCAGAGTTTCCCCTTGCCCTTATAATAGAAAGGGTCCAGATACAAAATAAGTATAACTATAAAGTGGCCCACTTATTCTCTTATACTAACTTGATTGCCCTCTCCCAAATAAAATAAATTCCGGCGCATTCTTACAAAACAAAGAAATGGATTGATTATACCAGTATTTTTTAAGTGTTCTTTAAGCATGTCAGTAAACAAAGCTATGATGCATTAATCATCATAAGAAACAGAAATTAGAAATAAAAAGGCTATAAATTATTATAGTAAACAATAGAATTGGTATAGTACCCCACTGAAAGGGAGCACATGAACTGATGATATCCTTCCGTGAGAAATCCCTTGTCTAGGTCCTTCGTAATTAAGAGGTCTTTCTCTCTTGTCTAAATTGAGAAGTGATCGCATTCTCCCTATATATTATAAAGAGTATACAATTAAGAAACCGTTTATATTAATGACATGAAAACCAACAGTTCACAACAAGAAAGATAACTCCTTTTTGCACTTCCACAGAACATACATCCCTGTTCACTTTCAAGCTTCGAGCTTCATCTGGCACATGACAGAATTCTAAACACTATTAATACACCATCCAACAGGGCAAACACAACCAGATTTTCAAAAACAAATGCTCATCAATCATTGAAACTACCACAATAACACGAGGCAGTGGACCTTCACAACCATTTTGGGCTTTAGTACATTGCCTAAGTTTAGTCTCATTATATCATTGAAATTGTATTCAATGTCAACGAAAAATCAAACAGAGATCGAAACAGCTACAAACAGAACACAAAAGGAGACTTAAGCAAAGGTCCTTCCCATCCCATGACAAATTGAGATGCATCGATGCACCCAAATCATTCCTAATATGCAAATATCTTTCGAAGTTATAGCTTCCTGCAAGTTAACACTATGTTTTGAGACCTAAGCCTCACAATTATTAACAGCATATTATTTTTAGATGTAAGAAAGACTGGGAAAACATGCCATCTTTTCTTATAGCATCCACATTCATGGTAACCCAAAGCATAAAACAAGAATGGCTTGCCATAGTAATTATAGGTCAATGTCTGCTTTTACCACACAGCCATAGCACAGATCTCACCTACATACAATGTTTTTTTTTTTCACTGGTGAGGTATATAAATCAATCTTAGTTTATCTTCTCCAAAACTAATTTCCATCTCACACCCGTACTACTTTATTACTGTGAACAACACCAGGGCTTTCTGGCTCAGGCACATGGCATGTATTCAGATAAGAGAATATCTAGAGAAACAAGAAATATTTGTCAAAAAAAAAAAAAAAAAAAAAAAAAAAAAAAATTTTTAAAAAAAAAAAAAAAAAAAAAAATCACTTAAGCTTCAGTCACTAAGTACTTAATAATGGCCTTGATCAGACATATATTACTATCCACATACATGTAGATAAAGCATATGCTCACAGCTACACTAATTCATAAAAAATCATCAGCAAATAAGATTCCTAGTAACATGATTTAGATATGGAAGGATTAAATGAGAGTAAGCAGACTCCTAGTAACATGTATTAGATTATATGGTGTGATGATAATGTATTACAAAACACTAACTAAATGTTCCCTATTGTTTCAAGCTCAAAATGTATAGTCATCAGCATGAAAGAGTGTGTTGGAATCTCAAATTGACAAGTTATAGGCAAAATAGGGTGTATAATTGAAGGAAATCACATTAGCTCACCTCAGGCCCAAATTCTAAGTGTATTACAAACAAAAACAAGGCCACGCACTCTAATACAATAAGAATACCAAACCTAATCAAATAGAATACTAAATTCGGAAACAATGCCCAAACGTTGATTGTTCATTTAGATATTAATTGATTCCATAATAATTTTTTTATAAACAAAGAATCTAATTTAATGAGGAACAAGGGAGAGGCCCAAAAGTTACAGATTAAAAAGTCCAACGCAGCATGTTAATCTCTCTAAAGATATATTCTAATGATTTATTAAGATATTCTTACAACAAAATCATTTGCTAAATGAGGTTCTAATACTATGGTTCAACAACCATTTGACCAAAACGTAGACAATTGCAATAACATTAACATTACAAGTTACAATTAAATAGATTATGACTAAAAAACATATTGCATAAATATCAACGGAAAACAAGCTGTGTGAATATAGGATGGGTAAAACTTCATGCTGATTACTAGCACAGAACTCTATCAATTTTATTCATATTTGCCAGTCTCAAGACACCTAGCATAATTTAAGCCTTTCAAAGATGTAGAAATACCTTGTGTGGAGCTCACAGAAGCGGGGAAATTATTTCTATCCGCAAAACTACTTAATTCACTGCCCTTAGATGGTGCAGATTCAGTAGGAGGAGAGGGGAGGGGCTTATCCACATCATCTCTATTGTTCGAAAATTTACGCATATCTGCTGCCTTTGACTGTAAGGGGAATGGCATTGTTCTTCCAGCAACTCCAACTTCTTTTCTAGAATCAGCTACAGGCTCTGACCTCAAGCTAGTTCTGGGGACAATTACAGGTATAATATCTGATTTATTGACAAGTGGAACACTGGATGTTGTATGAGATTTCAAAGAACTCCTTTTCTGAGCTGTTGCATTAAGCACTGTGGTTGAACCACCAGGTACTGTTTTGGGACCAGGGTTCAAGTTGATCCTTTGAGGAGTACTTGGTGCACTTCCTGTGGCTTCATGAAATCCATAAGTCACATAGTGAGTGAATAATGATTAATTGATAACAGGATCCAAAAGGATCCAGATACAATAAAAATTAAACAAACAATTGAATAAAAACAAACTCAAAAAAAGATAAAAGATTGAGAAATAAGGAAGGATATATACATGGCAAACATTTTCCCTCCTTTAAGGGGTCTGAATCTTGAGAGGAAACTGACAACCTTCCAAGAGTTCTCGTTTCCTTTAGTAATTGATCTGGATTTTGTGGAACGGATAGCCTAGCCTTAGCAGTGATCTCATTCAGAACAGTCATATTTCCTCCTGAGGATTTAGTTTCTGAATGACCATTTAGATGGTTCACATTATTAAGTGCATATGGTTCTATACGCTGGACAAGAGGTCAGAAATGCAAAAGAGGCACATTAGTATTAAATGGTATCAAATACAATGCAACCATTGCTATAAACAGCAAAATTTTCTCTTGAAGATAAGGTGCCTTTACCGAGATGTCCACCACCCAGACTCCAACACAGCTTTGATTGTATGAGCAGCCGAGAAGTTTTCCTTCATGAACATTAAGATCTGACAATTTAGACCAACCCACATCCACCATATCATGGCATCTTATAGGTTCCCACGAGAAAACCTAAATAGAACCAAGTAGAACATTAATACCTACATAAATGATTTACCTCAAATAAATAAACCAAAAAACAGAGCTTACCTTCAAACTCTCGTGTAAACCACAAAGCAAGGTCCTCCCATCAGGACTAAAAGTAAGAGAACGCACTCCAGTTGTCTAACATATAAGACAAAATAATCCAAATAAACAAAAATTAACTTGACAGATGATCCTAAACTGATCATCCCGGAGAAAATGGTCATTTAACTATAATAAAAAGTACCTCAGGACCAGCTGAACCAATAAGCTCAAAGGTTTCAAGGTCCCAGAATTTAACTGTTCTATCTGCCGAACCTAAACATGGGAAGAGATAAATGAAATAAAATTAAACTCGATTTCACTGAAATTAACCAAAAAAAGAAACTTCCACAATGAAAACTTTAAACTTAGGGTATCCCATATTATATATTATTAATGTGTGCAGAAAGTAATATTGTTAAGCGCATCAATTGGTTTTAAGATGAAATCTAAGACATGTTTTCTCTTTCATAACCTGGGTTCATCATTGAACCGGACCAAAGGGAGATCCATCAATAAAGTTCTCTATTTTCGTTCCCTAATCTTGAAACCAATAATATTTATCAACTGATAATACAGAGGAGTATTTCACAGTGCACTCATGAATAAAAACTGGAATTATAGGGAGAGGGATCCAATCTTCAATGAGATGGGTGGAAGAAGACAGCCAGCAAGAAAGGAAAGACAAGGAGATGTAGGAGGATGGGTGAAGAGGCAGGAAGGGTTATCTCCAAATATCCAAATGGAGAGAAAGGGGGAGGCATGTAGTGTATCCTATTGGAATCAATGCTAAGGAGCTTGGTTTTGGATGTCACACTGTGAGCTTTGCAAGTTGAGTAACTTGTGTTGTGCCAAAAGCTTAAATTCAAGTCACTTCATAATATATATATAAATGTTTATGGTTAATTGGAAGAGAACATTGCAAGCTTCACCTTCAGAGGGAGTGTGGAACTTCCAATTAATAAACTTGATCTACTCAAAAAAGAACTTCTAATTTAATGGTTGGATATTGAAATTTATATAGAGTTAGCGTGGAGTGGAGTAAATCCCCAAGCTACTGAGTTGAGCATTTAAAAGCTAAAGCCTCACTCATTTAACAAACAAGCCAAAATATAAACTCGTTAAATTCTGAATGAACTGAGGTGAGTTGCTTGTAAGATCACAATGCACGAGTTAACTTGGCTCGTTTCAAGCCTTGATCTTATGAAACGTTCAAAAATTTTGAAACATAATTTATTTTGTACTTATTTTACTTAGAGATAAGTTAGGCGTAACTCAACCCTAAAAGCTAGTTCAAGGGGGATGAATTACGCAAGTCCTGTAAGAACTGTTGTATGTCTAACTGACGTGAAACATCTGAACACACATCCCCTCACACCTAGGACTGCACATCCACAATTGATTCAACATTGACACTAGATAGACTACACCGCACGATAAGAGAAATGGAGTCAAATCTAACTCAGGCCTAAAACAAAGCTAAAGTGAAAAAATTACCCAAATCTTAGAAGGTCTACTTTGGCCATATTCTGAACAAATGGGAGCGGAATAACAGTTTTCATAAGGTAAAACAAAAACTTACAAAATAAGTTATTGCAAAAGCTCTAAACAGCACATGCAAAAAACACCTCGAGTCTGGATAAGGTTCAAACACCATGTTTGTTATGTTTTTATATTTAAATAACATGTTTTCACTCATAGTTAAAGCAATGCAACCGCAAAAATCGAAAACAAAAATGAAAATAATTTCATATCTTTGTAATTGTAAATATTAAAGAAAACATATCAACTGAAAATGAAAACAAAGAACAAACCAAACACTGTCTCTTGCTAAGGTAGAAAGGTACTTATTTTCATGATTCATCAGAGAAGTCAGGCTAACCTGTTGCTAGTAGAAACTCATTGGGATGAAAATCTATACATTGGATCTGGCCTTCGTGACATTTAAAGTCATGCAAGAGCTTCCCCGCAGTCAGATCCCATAACTGCAAACATATACATTATAATTTACATAATTGTTTAAGAAACATTAGATTCTCATTTGCAAGTGTAGTACAACCATACATGCCAAAATTACATTAATCACAGTTCATAAAATTAAGATAAATATATTGGACACTATGCACTAATGTCCATGATAATGAGTATAGAATTTTACAAACTTTTCAAGAAGTCATACTAAAGTCTATATTAAGTGGATATTAGATAGCTCGCTTCAAATTCAGCAGCAAAGGAACCACTTCATTTATACACACGCACACATGGGAAATATTAAAATAAAGGTCATCACTAAAAGTAGACTCGAAAATGCAGCAAGCTGTCCCTTCTCTCTACATGCCACTAGGAGAAACAAACTTCTTCAAATAATACAACAAAATATCCAACAAAACAAGAGGAAAATAATATAATAAAAAGTAATAATGGTAAGTATACTCGAGAATGCAGTAAGGCTGCCCAAACTATCTTCAAGTCACTAGGAACAAGTAACTCTGTGAAATAGCCACATGCAAAGAAAGGCTAAACATTATCACATCCTAAAGCTAGTTTACGGCAAAGGACATCATTAAAGTGTTGCAAGCATTTTCCTTCAATCAAATGCACAAAATGATTGCATAAACAGAACACGACAACAAAATTTTAGCCCCTTTATTTTTGCATAACCTTTTATAAAGAGCCGTGGAAAGTTGAGGGGCACTTTGCTTGTTTACAAATAAATTTTGTATTGCTTGGATTGTGGTAGGAAGGGTACAATATAAGCTTCAACAAGACCATTCTACACACCACTAAAGAGCAGCCACCTCAAGAATCCACACCCTACCTGACACACCGAGATTAGATTACCATTCACAGTCTGTGAAGAAGTAGCAGTCCACAATAGACAACCCTAGGTGACTTAATAGTACACCTAAAATTTTGCAAATCCCACCATGGACAGCTTAAATTCTTGTTTTTTCTTTACTACCATTACCATGTGTATAACTTCAGATTATCATGTTTTATTATTTTTCACCTGTACTACCATATAATGCGTATACCCTCAAATTATCATGTTTATTATATTCACTTCTATATTTGTTCTCTCTTACTGACCCAGTAATAGAGTATAAGACTTTTCTTAGCTACAGCTTTCTATAACAGTAAAGAGATAAACATGTATTTTCTGTAATAAGGTACATGTTTGGACAAACTTCTCAAAAGGACATATAGGAGAGAAAAGGGAATGAGTTTCTCTAGAAGTTGAAATTAACTTATGCACAAGTTAATTTGTAAAAGCTCTCATATAGCTATTCCATCTTTCTATCTTTTAACTTGTGCATAAGTTAATTTTAACTTATGAAGATGCTGATCCTTTTTCTTTTTTTCTCATTTTTATCTCTTAGAAGTCCTTTTAATAAAGTTTGTCCAAATATACCCAGGTTAGTGTAGGATATTCTGCCGGCTAAGCAAGTGGTTATGCCAGCTGTACTTTCTGTTATGGGTAGTTACTTAACTACCCCTATCTCAGTGGACTATTTAAATATGTTCTCTGTATTCAGTTATCAGAATATCAATAAAATCAGATTTTACATTGTCTTTCAGTTCTTTCATTCTCTGAATTGTTTTAACCAGCATTTCATGAAACATGGTTACAGCACGAGACACCTGAACTTGCTATTTTTCAATGAGGGTATTCGTCATCACGTATGTCACCCGCCAGTTTTCATTGCATGATTCAATATGTACCAAGCTTGAACCACAATTCTTAATTATTTTTATTTGAGGCAAACCATGAAAGACACATCTATATTCGGTGTAAATGATTGACTACTTTTTCCTTGTATAGCTGACATACAAACCATGCAAGGCAAACCTAATTATTGAATCTGACTCTGTTAATATCATGAAAAGAGAAAGCAATTCTAACCTTTACAGTATGGTCCTCTCCACCTGAAACAACCCAGCGTCCATCTGGGGTAAACCTGATTGCATTTACCCCTCGAGTGTGACCTTTGTATGTATGGATACAACCCTTCTTTCTGATGTCCCATATCTTAAGATTGGTGTCTAAAGAACCAGATGCAAAGAACTCTCCAAAAGGATGGAAGTCCACTGATGTACAATTGGACCTATGACCAGTAAGGGTACGAACAACTGCCAAAAAAGACAGCAAGTCAAAGACTAAATTTATTTGTATGGGCAAAAAACTCACGGTAAAAATACTGAATAAATTCTGTGAGACTAATCAAATCTCTTTTCATCAGTGCATTAAGACCATTAAAGGGAATGGCAATAAACTGCGTACTCTTTGCCTCTTCTAAGTCCCAAAGTTTAATAGTGCCGCTTGCAGCTCCAGCAGCTACTAAGACTTCAGATGAATCAAAGCTTACAGAATCTATTCCACTTGAATGTCCTGACAAACTCTGCAAGAGGGGAAACAGCTCTTACTGAAAATAGAGAAATAAATATCCTCTTTTCTACAGGAATAGATTTCTGTAAAATATGAATGAGACAGACAAAAGTAAATAAAAAGATGATAGCAGTATAATGGACATAAAAATAAGAAAAAAAATGCATCCAGATAAGAAACTGATCAGTTGTCCCCAACGGCCAAGAGCGCATCACAATAGCTAAGAATTGAGTACCATCTTGAAGTTCTAATGGGTTGAATTTGTCAGTATGGGATAAGCTACACATACTGGGTTGTTTTTAACTGAAACCAGAAAAAAAATGGACTCCACTCACTCTGAACATTTATATACCACATAGATGGCAAAAAAACTACAGAAGGGGATAATTTCAAGCCTTAAAAGTTAATGGTCTGTTTAAATTTAATCCCAGCCAACTACACCAAAGCCCAAAATACAACGAGCATACTCACAATATGTAAGAACAAGCTTAAATAAAAGAAACGGAAACGACGATGTCATGATGACACATTAAGTATAAGTTAGTAAATCAATCCGACGTTACCCACGTTTTCATTCAACACCATTTTCCTCAGTGACCATTTACAGTGCAAACTAGTTGGAACAGTCCCAAATAATTAAAAATGATTTTCAAATGTGGGAGGGCACAAGAAGCCCCGTACAAGGAGAACAATGCTAATAAATAAGATGTAACCCAAAAAAAACCGATGAGGAGAAAAGAGGAGAACGAACCAGTATGGCATTAGGTTTGCCGATAGCCCAAAGATTGACCTTGTGGTCTTCACCTCCAGTTACAAGAACCCTGGATGATTTACGCCCAATCTTAAGGCAGTTGACGGAAGAAGCATGTGCTACAAATTCCTCTGGACATAACTCGTCAAGGCCAAGCCAACCAGCAAGTAACAAACACAACAGAAGAACAACAAATCAAAGTGGGCAGCGTAGAGGAAAGAGATCTGGAGATGGAAAATAAAATGAAGGGCAAGAGCACACAGCACAGATCAAACAAAATGTAGAAATGACATGAAGGATACGAAGCTTGTAGGCGCGTTTGGTAGTCATCGGTATGAGTAGAAAACCCTAGCAATTGCAGTTGCGACAGGAACAGCAGCTCTCGATTAGAGACATTCGAGTTCTGAGATCTAATTTGGTCCAGAGAGATTCCCAGATCTTCGCTACCAACAGCTGCACCCGGCCCCAACAAAATAAATGTCAGTCACGGCAGATCAAAATGGAGAGAGTGAAACTGAAACGAAACAAAGACCAACCGAACCTAACCTATTAGGTAAAGCGCGGTTGGTTGCGGTTGCAGTTGCAGGTGCAGGTGCAGTAGCAGAAGAGATTGCTTCAAACAAGTAACTCACGTAGACAGATACATTCACTTGTGCCTGCTCTTCTTAAACTTCCCCACAACCAGAGTGTGTGCTGCGCACACTATAAGCCTAAAACGTTTACGAATTAAGAGTAATAATGCTAGCGCCGCCGTGGCATGGAGCGAGGGCTTCACACACTTCCTTCGATCTGCGAGTGAGCGAGTGTGAGAGCCAAAAGCTGAAACTGCTCGGCGCCTTCACGATCTCTGGGTGACTGTGCCCCTCGGTAGTCGGTAATCGTAATGCTTATGTTCAAATTAACCTGAGAGTGGGAAGGTTCAAAATATATTTGTAAAAATAGATACGAAAAAGGAAAATATGCAAATAAAAATGTGAAAGCAACACTCCGCGTTTTAGCCTCTCTCTCTCTCCGCAAATCAAAATTGAAAAGACCACACAACAAAACTCAACTCCAATGGACTCCCTTCACCTTTCTCTCATCTTTACGTACCTTCTCTAATCATTCATCATCCTCACTCAATCACTCACATCACAACCACTGTTTTATTCTTACCTGTACCCATTTCCTTTTCATTTCTATTTTTTATTTCAAAGTATGCAATTAACACGTTTTTTTAGTTTTTTTGGTCATGCTAAACTTTTTTGAAACAAATACAATAGACTTATGGAATTTCTTTATTATTCAAGTTCAGAATTTTGAATTTTAAAGAGAGTTTTTAGTTTTCAAAGAGAGTTTAATTCATTCAGCATTTTTCAATTTTTTAAATAGAAACAAGGAAAGGGAGGAAAAATAATTAAAATTAAAATAAATAGTTACAGGTGGAATTGAATTTTAATTTAGATAAGAAGAAGGAAATATAAAAATAATTTAAATCTAAGTAAATAATAGAAAACCTTGAGTATAATTTCAAATTTTATTTTGTTAACTGATTTAAAATATAAATTACTATTATAATGCTTATATAAAAATTTAATGGAACATAGAATAAAGGTATAAAATTGTATTACATTATTAATATTATTATTATTATTCATCTTATAAGTTTGAAATAAAATTCTTTTTATAAAATACAATGAAAAAGTATAAAATGAGTAAAGATTTAAAGTTGAATATTGAGATTTTATATTTTGTTTTACTCTTGAATAATTATTCAACTTTAATGAAAAAACATTTATTTGAAGTATTTTTATCAACTTGTGAATATATTGCATTTATAGGCTTTTTTCATTCTATACTTATTTGGTAATTTTAACTTATCAAAAATAGATTCAAAAGGCAGGTAAGAAGGGTTAAAAATTAAGTCATGAAATCAAATGATTTAGTTATTTTTGGTTTCCAATATTTTGATAATTGAATCATCATTTTTGTTAATTTTACTATACCTGAAAAATAGAATGATCTTCGTCAAATAAAATGATATGTGATTGACAAATTTACTATTTAAAGGGCGACTTGAGATCGATATTTTTTTTCTTTCAAAAGAACTGACTTATCATTACTTGGATCTTTAGGTTCTATAATTTTCTTACACTTAACTTACTTTATTGTGAGATATCCTTTTCATCATTTACTTGATCGGACATGACCAACTTCTCACTTCAGGACATACATGTTCTTAAACCTTGAGTTGAATAGGACGAAAAAACTTAAAAAATGTTCCAGAACCCTTCTATGAGGATCCTCAAATATCACATTTGCGAGCTTTTTTTAGAAACATACCACCATGTTGCTTCAAGACTTCAGATTTACTTGAATGTCCCTCCACTTGTCACACTCTAGTTGGTGCATGGACTGATCGATTTTGAAACACCACTCTCTCTTTTTGCACCATTTCAAATGGTCTAAATAGGAGGTTATGATTCATGATTCAATATCATTTCCAAACATGCTATTTAAACTTGTTACACACTCCATAAATACATTAGATACACTAAAATTGTCTTGTTTTACTATGAATCAATAAGAGTTAAGATATTTAAGACTTTTCTTATATACTTTGATTTGTATTTAACTTAACAAATCTAATATTTAATGAGTTAATTGTGATCAAATTAATATTAATAATTAAAAAAATTCATAACAAAAAGTTAGAAAAATATAATTTCACAAATTTATGATGTGAAACATATTTATAAGTTATTAGTATTTAAAATAAATATAAAATTTAAATAAAATGTATTACCTTGTTTAAATTGAAATTTCAATAATATACATTAATATTAATTAATAATAACAATTTTACACGTAAAATAAAAAATAAAATGACATAAAAATGCAATTATTTTTATTTTTAAGAATTAAAAGTATATATTTTTAAGTTTTACTTTTTGTTGATTTGTATTTGATTAATCATTACTAGTTTTCTTTCTTTATTTTCCAGCTTTTAATCATTATTTTTTAAACAATTTTACGTTTTCTTTAAACTTTTAATAATTAAATTGTGATTATGATCACTTTTTTACTGAATTGTGTAAATAAGTTGTTGATGATGTAGGTTTATCTATTATTTATATATATATTTTTTTTAATAAGTAATTATATGGATATTGAAGGGGATATTGTTACATGTGATATTATAAGAGTATTTTTTATTGTGATGTTGGTATTCATGTGACCATTTTGATTGTTGTACTTCCCAATCTAGTGTATGATAAAACTAAAAGGACTGGAAATGAAATTATCACCAAAAAGTCTCTCAATCTTGAGCATGTGCTAAGATATTAAAAGGATTTGAAATGGGTCTACCAATACACAGTCACAATATATGAGTAGTGAAAAAATATCCAATTAGGTTGATAATGTGTCTGTTTATACACAACTCTCTAGTCTTAAGCATAGACAAAAAACTATTAGTTAAGTCAATGTAATATACCTACCAATACACAACCTCCTGTATGGAAAGTGTATATTAATAAAAACATAAAATAAATATACTAAGCGGTGTTGTCAAATTATCGACCAATGAATGACATGATGGTCATGAAATAGAAGACTTGAGAGTTTAGAAAGGACACTAAGAATGCTAGTGGAGCAAATTTGAAAGTAGTATTTGAGACTATTGAGAAAAAGATGACTCATAACTTCATTGGGATTTTAATGGTTCTTTTCAAAATTGTGGTTAAGAATCAAACTACAAAAAAATGCTTTACATGTACTTAACATGTAATGGTGTATTATATTTTAACACTTAGTTTTTCTTGTCTTGAACTTTTACTTAGTGTTAATTATGTTAGTTTTTGTGCTTGATCAACATTACTTGCTTTTGTTAGTATGTTGAAATTTGATTATTGATGTCAAGCACAATGTATTTTTCAAAACAAGTTATTATTTGTATGATGTGATCTAAAGAGCACACATTGAGATATAATTGTTCAGCTTTATATAATATACTTAAGAAAAATTATGTGTGTATATCGTGATTACCTGTACATAAAAGTTATGTGTGTACTTTGAGATTACTTGTAAGGGACATTTTTTGAAGTGTAGAAAGAATAAAATTATATAAAAAGAGGACTTGTGAGTATATAGAAAGACCAAAGTCTTGTAAAAGTGGTGATGCGAAGTTTGTATATGTAGAATAGCGATGTGACTATATCGAAAAGACAAAGTCCTATCAAAATAGTGTTGTAATTATATAAAAACGACAAAGTCCTATAAAAAGGGTGAATGTCATATAAGGATGACTTGAAAATCATATAAGAATGACTTAAATGTCGTATCAAAATGATACAATAGTCATATGAGTATGAAGTCATTATGTAAAATTTCTTGTACTTTTAATCGAGTTGTTTCAATACTTGAAGTTGATTAGGAATGAAAACCATAAATTCAAAGTAAAGATCAAGAAGTCACAAAAATCTATACTGATAACACTACCTATCAAAATATTTCTTTTTATTATTGTTTTAAAATAAGTTATAATAGAAATTTTTGTTTTTAATTTTACTAGCATAATTTTTTCAGAAATAATTAAATTGATCCCATAACTTTTAGTCTTAATAAAATTATTAAACATGTATATTCTATGATTTTCAATTTTACCTTGTAGTAAATATTTGTTTAAACAAATTAAATATTATGTGAATGGTTTGAAAGAGAATGAATAATGTTATTTTAAACTCTGAGGAAAAAAACTCTTTTCACAACAATTATTTTATTAAAATATATGTTACTCAAAGTAATAATACAAATAAAGTTAATACAATTATAACCTATTAATATTAAGAAAATTTATACAATTAACATATTTAATGAAAAAGACGAAGATGACAGATATAAAATAAACAAAAAATTATTATGACGAAGATATGAAGTTATTAAGTAGTAATATACTAAAGTGAATACCTCTTAAAAATACATATATGCGTATATAAAAAATTAATTGAAAAAACAACATAGTTTATAAAAAGATAATGAATTAGTTTTAACAAAAGGTCATAGTGTATAACAAGATCAAGTTCAATGTTCAGGTAGTAAAAAAGAATAGAAAATAACATTCGCTAACTTTTTCCATAACGTGATATCATAAGATTTGTTTTGGTTATATACTCTGATTACAAGTTTGCTCGTAAAAGAAAAGTAATTTTTCGGATTCTTATAATATAGAAACTATAGAAACTTGTATTTTAGCCAAAAGATATAAGAACCTCTCTTAGAACATTAATTACTATATCAACCTCTTAAGAATGTAATGTAAAAACTCTTTGTAATTAAATTAGTATTACTACTTGACAGTGTGGATGAAACGTCATTAATGATTTATGTTTACGTATTATTTATATTTATTGATGAATATGTTTTCTTTAATGGAATAATTATCTGGATTTGTTACTGAAAGAATATTATACCAGACGCTATTATACTGTGATCTGGGTACTTGGACAAGATCAACTACAAATCCCATCGCAAATATACTAAGATTAAAATGATTGAAAACGCAACTATTAACATACTAATTTTATAATATAGTAAATAAAACACGTAAATATTATTTACAACATATTCATTTATATATTAATGTTTCATTTTCCACTACTCCGCTGAATCTAGCTCTAGAGTTAAGTAATATAACTATGTAATATGAAACATCTCCAATGTAATTACACATATAATATTTTCCCATATGTAGAACAAGATTAAATATTTAACAATAATAGTGACTATTTTTCATTCTTAAAATATTTGAATTGAAAGTAGAATCATAGTCCAGTGAAAAAATGTTAATATATTGTAACAGAAGTAACTAAGGTTTAAACATGGATGTGATAAAATCCAGAAATAAAAAGAAGGAAATTGGGAATAGTAATATATAAATATAATGAAAGTAAATGGAGGATGGAAGAGTGATTAAAGTGATTGATGGAATAATTTGATTGGATTTGGTGCAAAGAAATGGAGTTGGATTAATAGATGATCGGTGTTATTGAGTTTGAGCAGGTACAGTGTCAGGTGTTGTGTTTGTTTGGGACTGAATAGTTTAGTATTAAAAAAAATGTTGTCACAACTCACACAACCGAATGACGGCAAAGGAAAGTAGCGTTGAGGTTCAGGTTCAGGTTCAGGCTCAGCGTCCATTCCAGCTCAGGTCTTCAATTCAAGCTCCTCCTTCGGAATCCGCCCTCTGCCACTCGATCACTGGTTTGTCACTCTCTCTCCCTCTCCCTCTCTCCTTCACCCGCCCCTGTTTCTCTTCTCTGTAGATTTAGCTCATATCACCTAACGCTAACGGACTATCTAACTGAGAAAAACAGAGCTTCCCAAACACAATTTTACTGATGCTTCGGATCACACGCACCAATTTCATTGCTTACAGATCCACTCGTTGATTCGCGATCTGAGCTTCAGACTGCCAAATAGAAACCCTAATCTCTAATCTGTCACCGTAATCGGGAATTTTGGCCGTACAGAAGGTGGCTCAGCCCTTGCGTCATGCGTTTGCGGATGTCCGGTTCTCCTCCTTGCGTGTTTCTGTGATTGATGGTAGTATGAGAGATATGCACCGGAATTCTACTGGTAGTACTAATAACAACACTAATACTAATAATAAGATATCATCGGCACTGAGGCTGTCCTCACCTCAGCAATCTTTGAGACGCTTGGGATTGTGTTCCCAGATAGCAACGGGGGAGCACTCTTCTCCTATCGTCTTCCCCGAAAAACGTGCCAAAGTGAAGGCTTCCAGGAAGTCCAGTGTCCCCACTACCATTCGTCCGGATGATCAGGACAACACCAAGAATTTCGAGCATAGGATTGACATTGGATCAGGTGGAGGAGGAGATGAGAAGTCTGATTTGTTAGGATACGTCGTGTTCTCTGGAAAACTTGTTTTGGATAAGAGAAAAATTGCTACCAATAATAATGCTGATGCTCAACAAACTTCTGATATTACCAACCAAGATGCTGTAGATGCCAAACTTACAAGCAAGGCCTTGGCTTGGGGCTCCCAAGTGCTGCACCTTGATGATGTTATCTCGGTAATGCATTTGCTTCAATGTCAGATGGATGGTTCAATACTTCTGTGGTAGGTGCTAGGAAAAAAAAAAAAAGTCTAATTGGTTTTAGTCCGTGTTCTAAACAGGTTTCTTATAATGCTGGTCTCAGACATTTCACAGTGCACTCGTACCCGTTTAAAAAAGCTTCGTGTGGACTTTCCTGTTTCATAAAATCTAAACGAAGTCGCAAGGACTTTCGCTTTGTAGCTTCTAGCATAGAAGAAGCAATTCAATGGGTCGGTGGATTTGCAGATCAACAGTGTTTCGTGAATTGTCTTCCTCACCCTTTATTGTCTTCAAAGAAGCAGGCATCCTCAGAATTATTTCAATCGGATACCCCTCCAGAACTGCTTTTTAGATGTAAAACTCCACCTAAGATGCTTGTAATTTTAAACCCACAATCAGGTCGGGGTCGTTCAAGTAAAGTTTTCCATGGCATTGTGGAACCGATATTCAGGGTATGCTACATTCTTTCTTGGATCACGTGACCTGTATATATTGTTATTTTCATCATTGTGGTAGTGTGCATATTTTATTTTATGGTTTCAAATTTGGCCTTGAAATTAGAAATGTTTACTGTGTAAAACAACAAGACATTTTGCAAGACTGGTAATTATAGTAATTTCTATATTGTGTCTAGTTTCTCATTGCCTGTCAACGCATGCTCTTTCATATTATTACTATTATTATCTTTATTAATATTCTGTCTACTCAGTCTTTGATTTTGACACTTCAACCATTATAGTTAAATACTTGTACTATTTTATTTATAACATGCAACAGGAAGGAATCAGTAATGCATTATGTTACTTTCTTACATGTATCTGTGGCATGTACTGTGACAGCTTGCTGGCTTTAGATTGGAGATAGTTAAAACAACATGTGCGGGTCATGCTAGAAATCTTGCATCAAGTGTAGACATCAGCACTTGCCCTGATGGTAAAATCATCGTTCTTTAGTCTATACATGTGCTGAGTATTGTTTTGTTACTTTTTAAACGTTCTTCATTTATACCACTTTTCTGGTGTTTCTTTCAGGAATTATCTGTGTTGGTGGTGATGGAATAATCAATGAGGTCAGCACATTATTTTAATGATTCTTGAATTGTTCTATGTACTGGTTTATTGATGAAAGTACTAACTTCTGTTTGTTTTACCTTGAAAAAGGCTTTCATGTGTTCTGTGCTTGGATCATAATCTATATAGGATTAATTGAATAAAATAATAGATATCTTTTGTGTAAATTCCAGTGGTTCAAGGCTTCTTTCATCATCACAGTAAGAGTGGTAGTGGAGTTATTAGTTGTTTTGGTAGGAACTGGATTAGCTCACACACGGCTGAAACTGATATGCATATCTCTTCTTCTGAACTGACATCAGAACAGCGGGATCTTGTACATGTATACTAGTATTAAAACTAACGTAGAATAGAAAGAAAACCAATTATAATCCATGGATTCAAGCATATTGAACCTCTCTCCAAATGCACCACTGATTCTTTATATTCCCTCACTCTCTTTCCTCTTATATCCACAATGTGATCAAATCAGAATTTGAGCCCTCTTTTCCACTACTCTGCCTTGCTGGTAGTTGGCTCAGATGTGATCGTAATACGTCCCGTTGCCTCTTGAGCATTTATTTCCTGCAGTCCATACCCTCTTTTGCACATACAATATAGTGATAGGGGGCTTGCTGTTCAAGGAGACCACTGTGGAATAATCTATGAACGTTTGTCTCAAGGCTTCATAATAGGTTTTTATTGGATTCTTGTTTCTTCTTTTATTCTTTTCCTCCCCAAAAATTTCTCTTTCTTACCGCTAGAAGTGGACACACTACTAGTGTTTAAGTTTAAATGCTGATCTTGGAATGTTTTTTGATGGAGTAAATTACATTCCATCATCACATTAGGGATTCTTAAATACCACCTTGCAAATTTTTCTATAAACAAGTTTGAAATCAGAAAAAGGAGTGACAAGTTTACACAGGAAAATCTAAACTCTTCATTCGTCTTTCTTTATTTGAGAGTAAGTAGTTAAGCCAAGTAAGACTGGAAGAGATTTTAGTTTCTTGCCAAAGTGAAGATCTCAATAAAACACAGCGTCCTGAATAGAATAACAACTTTTTTTGGGAGAGGTAAGAATCTATTGAATATATGACGACATAAAAAATTCGCCTAAGGTGGTTTGGTCATTTAGGAGGTCATCAATGAAGGCTCCATTTAGAAAGCTTTGCTTTAAATGCGTTTATGTAAAATTTGGTCTTCATAAAATCCCAGTGGCGATTTTTAATTCATAAAGCTGACTCCACTTAATAGGATTAAGCTTAGTCACATTGATTTCTTAAATCAGTGATCAGAGCGATGATCACCAAAATGTTTCCTTTCCTCCTTCGACAATAAGATAGTATAATTTAAAAAATGGGGTAAAAAATCGTAACCACATTTGAAACTGCTTTGTTAGCCTTGATTATGTCCCAATCAACAGACTTGGAATCATTCAATTGAGAACATCTGTTAGAATATACAAAAAGGAAGAGTCTCCTATTCTGAAGACGTATTGAATATATCTATATTCAATCATCATTGTGTAATGTGTATACCTTCCTACATGTAAAGAATTGTTCCTTTCATAGGAATCTATCTGTCCCTCATAATTTATATAAAATGTTTCAAATTATTAAGGTGCTGTGTATTGGCATAAATATTGGGTATTTTATACCCCATCATCTTTTGAACAAGGATATTAAAGGTTGTGCTTTTTGTAGGAGTATTGCTATTATCACACACATACAAGCATCATTAATGATGGGCAAGTAATATGACATGGTTGGTTTGTAGGTTCTTAATGGTCTCCTTAGTAGAGACAATCAAAAGGAAGGGATATCTATACCTATTGGAATCATACCGGCTGGTTCTGATAATTCACTGGTATGGACTGTTCTTGGAGTCAGAGATCCGATTTCTGCAGCGATGGCTATTGTAAAGGTAGCGTTCTTTCATTTTTTTGCTCTTCTCGAATAAGTGATGGGTATGTAATTTTAATAACTTTTATAGTTAGGATCAGGCATCGATAACATTAGTTCATATTTATGTTCTTGATATAAGTTGACCATGTTCTTTGAGTATTGATATTCATTCTGATTAGGCATTGATAAAAGTGTTCACCCATTGTCAGCATTCAGTTTCTGATTTATCCATTTAGAATCTGTTTATACCATATAATGGTCATACTTAGAAAGGAATGCAAAAATAAGTACATTTCATCCCCATTAAATGGAAATGACGCTGTGTGCGAGGAGGGGGTTACATTCTCCTCCTTCTACAACTTATATAAGAGGAATTGTAAACATGAGCTGTGTAGAGAACGAATTAGATACCAACAATTTTTTTTCCCTTTTCTTTGGTTAAATAGTTGAACATTTATCGGCTATATGTCACTTCAGGTTTCCATGGCTGCAGTTGTGTAGGTTTCTAGATATCTTACTTTTATTTAATACTTAATAAACTTTTACATAATACACTAATTCTTTTTCTTGGTTCAGGGGGGTCTCACTGCTACTGATGTCTTTGCTGTTGAATGGATTCAGACTAATAAAATTCACTATGGATTAACAGTCTCATATTATGGTTTTGTTAGTGACGGTAAGTCAATGCAGTGTATAAATTTTTTAGTTATTACTGAAGGCAGAAATTATAGGATAAATGAGGGAAATCGTTTGCTTTTATTACATTGTTCTTTCCTTTGCTTCTTCTTGTTGCTACATTTCTTGAGCAGCTGAATTTTAGTTCTTAGCTCTGTATTTTGAAGACCATGTATGGATGAAGAATTTTTGGCCATAATGGGCCTTGATGTTGATTTTATTGTCAAGAACCAACCGTGTCAAAAACTTTTATCTCTAATATGGCTCCCTAAACAAGAGCCTTTTTGCCATTAAGCATAAATAATGCACAGGCCCACCTCACCAGGTGTTGAAATTCAAATTTTGTAAAAATGGTTCAGGCAATGATTTTAATTCTTGACCACTTAAGAATACCATGTTAAGAACCAACCATTCGAAGTGAAGGCTCGTGAATGGTTCTTTTATATAAATAAACTATTTAGTTAAAGTCTTTTCTCTTTAGTAACTTTTGGCAATTAATGGTATGGTATGTGAACTCTTGTATGCAATACGCATGGACATGTCTGGCAGTTAGTAGGAATATGTAGTAGGAGTAAAAATATGGTTGAGGGTGGAGGCTGAAGAAATTAAGGGCTAGGCCGTGAGAAGAATGTAGAGCTCAAGTGTTGCATCTTCTTGATAGATTTTTCATTAGTGACCAATTTCTCATTTGGAAGTTTGTATCTTTTATGATAATTTAACAGTGGACACTTGGTTAGTGGTAATAAAAGAAAAGGAAAAGCTAGGGGAATATATAACCTTTATGTAGAATTTAAACATGAAGGCAGTTGATCGATGCAGTGATACAGTTATTAAGGCCCAGATTTAAATGGGCATTAAGTGGTTTATGTATTTTTCACATTTCAGTGTTGGAACTTTCTGAGAAATATCAGAAGCGCTTTGGTCCACTGCGGTATTTTGTCGCTGGATTCTTCAAGTTCCTGTGCTTACCACGCTACAGCTATGAAGTTGAATATCTTCCAGCTTTGAAAACTGAGAGAGAAGGAAAGATTTCTGGTGAAATGGAAGTAGTTGACATGTCAGATCTGTGTACTGACATCATGAGCAGATCAAATAAGGATGGAATGCCCAGAGCATCTAGTCTTTCAAGTATTGACTCAATAATGACTCCTAGTCGTATATCTGGCGGGGACCTGGATACCTGCAGTAGTACCCATGCTAGCACTGAACCTTCGGAATTGGTGCGCGGTTTAGACCCAAAGTCTAAACGCCTATCATCTGGAAGGGGCAATGTAACAGCAGAGCCAGAAGTTATCCATCCCCAGCTGCCTCTATCAACAACTCCAAACTGGCCAAGAACCAGATCTAAGTCCAGGAATGATAAAGGATGGACTGGATTGACCACAACATATGATACCACTCGATGGGGTAATACTACAACAAATGATAGAGAGGATATATCATCAACACTGTCTGATCCTGGTCCTATCTGGGATGCTGAACCGAAATGGGATGCTGAACCTAATTGGGATGTGGAAAACCCAATTGAGTTGCCAGGACCATCAGATGATGAAGTAATGGGATCTACAAAGGAGGTTGTGCCTCATTTTGGAGACAAATGGGTTGTGTCTAAGGGGCGATTTCTTGGCATTCTGGTTTGCAACCATGCATGTAGAACAGTTCAGAGCTCTCAGGTGGTTGCTCCCAAAGCTGAGCATGATGATAATACACTAGATTTACTCTTGGTTCATGGGAGTGGAAGATTGAGGCTGTTGAGATTTTTCTTACTTCTACAAATGGGTCGACACCTTTCACTGCCATACGTTGAATATGTCAAGGTATTTACATTTATAGTTGTTTTACTCCATGATTTCTCAGTGAACTCTGTTGAAAATCACTGCATCTTCACACTAATATATTCTGATGACTACACATTAGTAAAAATACCTAATGATGTAACTCTGTATGTGTCGGAAGACTATAATTAACATTTGTGATTAGTTTTGAACTATGAAACGTCCAGGCGAGTATCTTAGAACGATGTCCTTGTCAGCATATCTGGCTGTTATTTTATCCTGGTAATTTGTGCATCTGTATCTGTTAAAACTTGTTCATCCTGGTAATTTGATTTAGGTAAAGTCCGTGAGGATAAAACCTGGGAAGCACACTCACAATGGATGTGGTATTGATGGTGAGCTTTTCGCGCTCAATGGACAAGTAATTTCTTCTATGCTACCAGAACAGTGCAGGCTTATTGGTCGCTTTCGTATATGATAACTGAGTTCATTTCAATTCTTTCATGGGTTCTGGGAAGTTTCATGTACCTTCTCATATATAAGTCCAGATACCCAATTTGTCTTGCAAATTCCTTATCGCTGTAACAGCTGAGCTTTGTAAATCTTTTGTTCCGGTTATATGTATCTGTTGTTGCTTGCTTACCTTTCTTCCTTATTTTGTTTTTCTATAAAAAAACTGCTCATTTATGCATTTCCTGCAACAAGAAGGCTCAATGTATTTTGATGATCACCGTTTCTTATTCTAAAGCTTTTGATCGTGATCTCGTGTCTCGAGATCTGGCTATCATGTTTGGTGTCCTCCCTTTATCGTTTTACACCGCATGTTGTGTAATGTCGAGATATGGTAGGGTCTACCTTCAAAGTTTTCCTAAATCTCATCTTACACCATCCTTAATACTACAAACACGTAAATGTGATCGACCATTCAGAAAGGAAATTATTCAGCAAAAACCGATGGTAGTTAAGGCATTAATTTAAGGAAAAAGTGTGAAAGAAACAAAATTTTATCTGGATGGAGCGCATTGGGAATTATGTCCTACACCTTCAAAGGGCACTCCAAATAATTTGAAAATTTATATTTTAAAATGTATAATTTGAAAATTTATGTTTTAAAATGTACAATTTGAAATATAAAAGATGTATTATGTATTGAACATCTTTTTTATTATGGAATATAAATTTTAGAATACATTTATCTGGATTGGATATCCTAGACAATATTTTTTATTTATTTTAGATTTGTACATTTGGAGTACATCTCTTTTGTATTTTTAAAATTTTTTGATATTTTTTGTAAATTAATTTCAAATATAATTAACTTTAAAGAGTTACTTTTATATTTTAAGTATAATTAATTTTTTTAGCACAGATTTTTTTAATAGTAACAATATTAACGTATAAGTAAGTCACAAATCATCATAATATTTTATATATTAATGATTAAGTTTTTGCACAATATAATTGCTAATATAAAAATATAATATAAAATTTAAGTACATTAAAAAAAAACTCTCTAAAACACGAACTATGTTCATATCGCTTATATAATATGTATAAGTTTTGTGTATATGATCTACTTATTTATTTATGATACCAAAAATTAACTAGTTTTGTGTATATGATCTACTTATTTATGATACCGAAAATTAACTACAATGTATTGTGGATTTTGTTCTATGCTAAAATGTCTTATGACGCATGTTCACACATGCATTCTTCACACATGTCATAGACCTTTCTAAATATAATTAATTACTTAAAATATTAAAATAAATAATCATGGTAAAATAATAATAGTAAAAACATGTTCCTATTGTGATGTCAGTTGTGTTTGGTTATCATTCCTACTATGTGGACGATGATGTGGTAGTATATGCGATCTATCTTCGTTCGTCAGAGGAAATATGTAAGAATGCAACACTAATCTGAATCAGTGCATGTATCTGACTGAACATGTTGAGAGAAGTAAAGCAATGTCATATCAAGTAACAAGATACTGGACAAAGTGCAATCATTCTTTAATAGAAACAACTACACCTCCTTCAAAAGGGTGGGGGAGGTTGTGAAATCATTTGGTTGTACATAAACAACTGCAGTACACGTTCGGACAAATGACTCTGTGAATAAGTCCTGAACTAGATATATCCTGAGAATATAGATATCGTCATAAATGACCGACTAGGACAATGGCTATCACAAGGACTCTAAATTGCCCCAACATGAGTACAACCATCTAACCACACACGCACAACACCAATTGTATATGGCGTACAATGACATAACAGAATGCTTGAGGCGGTAACTCCTAATATGTGGGATTGATATCCCTCATTCACATCCCTAGAAAGTGTTCATACATCCAAATCTGTTTCATAATGAACTCAACATTATTCATATATTTACCCTCATCTTTGTTGATTCATACACATACTTGTAATAGCATGACATAACCTCATAACTACTTTATTTGCGCAAAGCAAGTATCCCCTAATTGGTCATGCGACAACTCCTTATACGTACTCACCACACATTTTCAAATTGTAGAATAGTGGTAAGTACGACATGTTAGACGTTGCACTTTTATTAACAAATATTTTGCATCCCACTAGATGCAACAAATATACACGATCTATGTACTCTAATATGTAGTGGACGAAACACTTCTTATACACCTTGCACAACAACCCAGTTTGATGTGAGTACCACGACACTACCTTAACTTTGTTATGGTGTCACCGAACTCCACCCCAAGGAGCTCAACTAACATTGATGTGAAATTCACTATCAGCTACAAACAAAATAGCTTTACAATAGGGACATGTAGCATGCTCACACATCATACAAATTAATGGTCATCTTACCAACAAGGACGATGAAAATGTTGATGTCGTGATGCCACCTTTCCACAAAACTAAATGAAACCTTTATCAGCAGTCTCATAGCTAATGTTGCACAGTGACAACAACCTAATGTTAAGCACCACGATCTTAATATGGGGATAAAGGATTTCAAACATACTTAACTTACGTTTATAGGAGACCAACTTTAGTTGCCTTCAATCTTTACTTTTCCATATCCATAAGCCTCATGGTCAACGTAACTCAATAGCAAGGATGCATCAGCAAGTCGTCTAGGAAATCCTACTCGCTCATCATGTCTTGTAACAATTGGTGACAACACATTTACTTCAATGGTAATGACAACTTATTTCATATGTCTTATATTCGTCAATTTTTGCCTAGCTTCTGCCTTTTAAATATCTTTATCAATAATAAGAGTTATATGATACAATTACAATTTTTTTAAATAACTTCTATATTTTAGATTGTGTATCTTAGAATATATTTTTATACCTAGAAAATAAAGAGAACTACGAACAAATGAAAAACAACATAAACATTCACCTCCCTCTTAAATGGGGCTGCAATGAAACATGGTCATTGGTGACCCTATGTAATCCAGTCTTGATAGGGACTAACGTAGATGGAAGAAAAAGTGGAGGTAGAAGGAGAGGTAGGATTTAATATAAATATAAGTTAGGGGTAATTTTGTTTTTTCACATATCTTATGGAGATGCAATTTAAATTATACGGGGTACAAAATGTAGAGGCCTATATAATTTATTTTACCAACTATAAAAGCAGAAATTTTTTTTTCTCACCCTCATGATTACTAACTACATGTAAAAAAACTAAAATACCCTCTTCACAGCACCACACCAATGCATTCGCCATTGCCACAACACTATTTGAGAGGAAGAATAAGAAGACGAGAGAGAGAATTTTGACAAAGAGTTTTCAAAATTTGTTTTAAAACGCATTTCACACATTTTTGAAAGTTTGTTTTAAAATTTCTGATTTGAAAATCATATTTTGAAAATTCTAAAAAACTCGTATTGAGGGTTATTTTAAAAATTATGAAGATGCACTTAGAGATTATAGTGGTGCAGGAAGAAAAAGAGTTGATAAATTGATATAATTGGTTGAATATATAATTGATATAAATAAGAGGAATTGGGTAGGAAAGAAATGTCCGAAAATAAGAACATAATAATTAGAAAATGCGAAAGAAGAGGAGAAGAATGGGTGAGATGGATGGATATGGATATTGTAGGAGTGTTGGAGAAGGGGTCACGTGTCCTCTTCCGGGGAGTGACTTGGACTATTATTGCTGTTATTATCCGATAATTACATAATACTGAGATTATTTATCTCGTCATACAAAATTTGGGGGAAAGGAAATAAGGGAACCCTTGATTTGGATTTGGAGAAGAGAGAGATACGAAACGATGAGCAGCAGCAGTGTGCTAAGGACAGGTGGCATGGCATCGTCGATGGTGAGCGTGTCCCCCAATTGTTATTGCAACTGTAATTGCTCAACCACCACGATGATGCTTATGAGGAAGACGACGAAGATGCCTCTGTCAGTTGCAATGAAAAGCAAAGTCCTTCCGAGTGTTCGGTGCGAGGTTGCCATAAACGCGGTGGAAGAGTCGACGACGTCAGCAGAGGCCAAGGTTGGGGCGCGGGTTAAGGTGAAGGTGGATGTGAAGGTTTACCACGTTCCCAAAGTTGCAGAGCTTGACCTTTCGGGTATGGAAGGTGAGATCAAACAGTTCGTTGGGCTCTGGAACGGTAAGCGTATCTCTGCCAATCTTCCTTACAAGGTTCAGTTTGTCACTGACATCCCAGGTCGTGGTCCTGTCAAGTTCTTCGCCCATCTCAAGGAAGATGAATTTGATTATGTTTAGCTTCTCGTTTCCCCCACTCTATTTGTATGTCACCCACTTCCCTCATTATTACACTGCTTTTACTTCTACTGCTCAATAATCAAGTCATCATCCATGTCTTGTCATGTTATCTGCACTGCACCCTTGTTGTGTATAATGTAATCCATCTTATACAACTCCTCTTTTACCATAGGATCATCATTTCTAAATTACATTCATAGACAATTTCTGATTAAGATAACATGCAGCTGCATGTGAACACCTGGGAAGCTTATTATCCCACCTCTCATCAATCATTTTCCAGATAGCTTCATAGCTATTTGTTATATCAGAAAGAGTTACAAACTTACACAAATTAAACTTTAGAGACAAAGTTTGGAAATTTCACCTTTACTTAACATTATTGAAGTTGCATTCATTTTTTTCTTTTTCATAATCAATCTCCTTATATTTGAATCCACCCATCAAAGATAAGAGGGGCAGCTACTCTGAGGCATATCATAACATTATGCAACTTGAGCATCGACTTCTACTTTATAGCATTTTTTGATCATTTGATTTAAGTTGCTTGAACTCCCCCACCGCCAGAAGCAAACATCCCGTCTTGAGTGCTATTTGTCTGCCCCCACTCATATTTTTGTGATCTTCATCGATTATATTCAATATTCTCTTCTTCAATGATGCTTAAATATTTTCAAGTAGCATCGCTTAATGTCACTCTGTAGTCTGTCCAAGCTGCCATGTTTTTCTGTTGCAATCATTTCCTCGGGTCGATTGCATCTTTTGTTAGAAAATATTGTTGTGCTTGTTTGTACCATTGGTGCATGATTGCCGTTTTTGTCCGGTAGATCAAGTGGAACAAAGAATAGAAATCATAAAGAGATAACCAAGTCCCAAGTCATTTATATAAACTATGCATTTTCATTTTTCAATGATGACATGGAGTATTTGACTTGGTTGAAATTATGTATCCAACAAAATCCAAGATTTGCGCCTTTTCCGTCCTGTGCGAGTTTAATTGTGAATGCATCTTGTGATGGATTATTCACCGCAGATGTGTCACATTACTTAAATTGCTATTGAAATAGAATACTCTCCTATTAGCTTCAGTCAATGACTAGTGTAAATAATTGCCGAAGGTGCTGTGGGGTGGTGTCAGATTTGTAATGATTGTTTTTGGCATAAATTCGCTACATATCTATGTTCAATCATGAATCTTTTATTTGGATTAACAGTATCGAGAAACGCTAAGTTTTTTTTTTTTTTTAAAAAGAATAACAGAATTAGAAGAGAAATAGAGACAATTTTATTCTAATTTGGGGGAAAATGTTTCCTTGTTAGTAGTCCCATGGAAATAATTTGTTCCATATTTTTCTTCTAACGATAATCGTAATATAGTGTTTCTTTCTGTTTTATTTTTTTAACCTTACTTTCTAGCATTCCATATCTCCAAAAAGAACAAAATTTGATATTTAATTGACAGTGACGTATATTTATTGTTTTAGCTTTCTGTTTTCGAGTAAAAATGTAAAATGCTGATTTTTCTTGAAGATTATTTTCTAATGCAATTGTCTAATTTAGATGGAACGATGAAAAGCCTCTATCTTTAATCTATAAGGGTCGAATTCTCCGATTGAATTGTCCTCTTTACTAAGTTATTTTGCGATTAGTCTCATAGCGTCTCGGACGTCATGAAACATGGTTCCAAATAGTCCTTAATTTGTCTACTGTATGAAACTTCCTCAATGAGAAAATATGCCCACTTCAAAATCATTTAGCATGAATGGTTTATCTCTATTTTCAAAAATAAAATTTCAATATTCGAATCTTAATTTTTCAAGGATAACATTCTTAAAATCAATCATTAGCCTAGTAAAATAATGAACGGAATAAGACGAATTTTCAATGAAACATCCTTAAGTGAAAGAAATCTTCATTTCCCATTCATGTTCCTCAAAAGAAAAGTTCAATATTCCAATCTTAATTTTTCAAGGAAAACATTCTTAAAATGAATCGTTATCCTAGTAAAATAATGAACAACACATAAGACGTTTAATGTCCAATAAAATATCCTTAACTGAAAATCTTCATTTTCCAATTCATGTTCAACGTAAGGTTTTCATAGCCGTTTGTATTGTCATACATTATCTTTGTCCGTTTCAATTGAAATTTTAGGAACGCTCTTATGAATAGAAATTTACTATATTTGACGTTCTAGTTAATCAACTTCTCTTAAATTTCAAATGTTTTAATAAATTTTAACTACTAAAATAGAATGTTAGATAGTGCAGATGTGCTCCTAACACTCATCTGTACAATATTTATGTAGCATAATTATCATTTTCTTTTCTTCCAAAGTACCATGACGAAAATATTGCCATCAGTATCAGTTTTTTACGAGTGTTTAAAGATTATAACCTTCTAGGGTAAGTTCAACAATGATGCCAAAGAAATGATCCGCAAACAATATAAAAAATCTTCTGGTATAATTGACTGCGAAAATCACAACGTATTAATATCGGGTAAGCACGTCAGTCCGAATTGTAGTTATTCTGTGTCAAGAAGATCAATGGACACTGACGAAGGTATTCTGTGACGCTTCAAAATACTCGGAGTGGCACTTTTTGCCATTTCATAGTTCAAGACAATGACTCGATCATCATCCAAATCAATCCGTAAGAACTCTGCATTACAGCTTTGAACAAGTTGGCGCAAGTGTTTTAGATTGTCAACTTCGGTTCCATTAACCTTCAAAACCTGGATATTAAAATTTAAAAGTAAAAACAAACAGGAATTAACAGACCATCCATTTTAAGGAAACATTGTTAACTTGTAACAATGATCCAAATATGCAAACTTGTAATTCATTATTTTCCTCATTCTAGAAGGGAAAAGGCAAATTTATCTAAAGGATTTGAGACCTTGTTCCCTCTCACCAGGTAAGTCTATGGTAGTTTGTGCTCCATTTTTAAGTGAAATTTGGTCATGATGGTGTTGTGGATAGACTAAGACTCGTCCTATTGTCAATTGTTATTCATAGATCTTTGACTTAGACTACAGTGATACATTTTTCTTGTTCATGGCCTGTATCAGATTTTCTTGTCGGGAGTCATGATAAATGTACACCTTCACGTGACATATATAGCAAATCTACACCTTTAGGTGGCTTCATTTTTCACTTAAATATCATTTTCTGACATTGCACATTTCCTTCATTCTTCTTGATTTACATATTTACAATTTCTTCTCCACTAGTTCCTTTCTTTGCGTTTCCCTTCTCCATGCAGTTCTGGCAACATTTTTTCTTTAAAGGATAGCTCTATGTTGAATAATTTCTATAGCGTACTTTAGTAAAAATTGGCTATGGGTGGCCATTGCATCAATAGTGAACAAATTGAGATCAGACATTGAATAGTGATATAGTGAAAATAGTGTCATAAGTGGAGAACAAGCTAGCTTTAGAGATTTAGTTAATCTCAAACTCCATATTCTGACTGTGAATAGATACCATATGTGAGTTTTACCATTATATGATTTACTAAATGAGTAAATTAACCATAGAGAAGTTGACACCTGTAATTCTGCAAGACGCTCATATCCAGCATTAATATCATCCATCAAGACCTAAAACAAACAAGATATTATTAGTAGAACAACTCTGAACAAAATATCTGCATTCATTTGCTAAAACCAATTCACAAGGAATCTGCACCATGTAGTAACTTAATAGTTATTCTAAATGAGAAAATTCACTTAGTCTCGCCATAGAACTTAAGCAATTATAAGAAATTTTATTGGTGATCAGGCAAATTATTTTCTACACTACGTCTTCATCCCTTTGTCCAAATTATTTCCATTGAAGTTGAATTTTTAAAATTAACTTGACATGGTAAATCTAATCATTAGGAGATGCTAGTTTTTGCTGTCCATTTGAGTACATTACAAAAGTCATTCAGTGGCACAAAAAAAAATGTTGCTGCCTAAGAAGAGGCCTCATATGCCAATCCTTCTCTTACTCTAGCAAAAGAAGTAAAATTCATGTGGTGTTAATCATGTCAACAAGCTTTAGAAAGATAGACACTGCTATAATCTTTAGGAAAAGAAAGGCTATCGGAAAAGCAAAGGAACGAAGCACTTGTGGAGATGATAATCCTCCTAGAAGAAACTAAAAAACACAAAATGCCCGTCAAGAAAGACATAATGCATGGAGGACCTATGCCCTATCTTGGCTGTCACCAGTTGCAAGTCTGTTATTACACATAACAGGCACAGGAATGGCAAACATCAACTATATAAGATCTTCACCAGAGTTAAAAAGATGTTTTTACCTGAGAGAGGATAACAAGTTGCTGATTTGCTTTCTTGGGCAACTCCCTCAGTGCTCGTTCACACAAACGGCGAGGTGAAGTATTATACCAATCTTCCCCATACTCATGAAGGTATGGCTGAGTGAGTGGAACAAATACCAGCCCAGCGAAAATGTAATAACTCGGAAGTTTATCAAACTGATGAACTGGAACTAACGGTTGGATCTGAAATGTTGATGGCAATATATTTAACAAAACTCCTAAACCGATGGTAACACAAAAATGTAATTAGTTTAACTCAGAAATGACAAACAGCAACTAACCACAGCATTGTACAGTTAACAATCTCAGTTCAAATGAATCTCTCCATCCTTCATTTGTCACAATGATCAAACGTTAAAACTATATTAAGGGTTATAATCCCCTTTTGTTTTATAGAAGAAATGCAAGGGGTCTTAATCCATTATAAATATGACTAAACAGTAAAACTACAGTGACTACCATAGCCTGGAAACTAAATTCAGGGTTGTACGAGTTTAAGTAGTAAAATTGTGAATATAAATACGAGTAGTCAACACTCTATCAACACTCTATCAAACATAGAACGTCATCTCTTTAGCATTTTGATAATAACATTGTGAGAACCACATCACAAAAGCTAGCTATTGTACTTGGAGAACCCAAAGCCTTATAAAGGTCACACTAGAATCCCATACTTCCAATGTAGGATTCAAGACCCATACCCAGCGGTTGCATCCTTACACATTTACTCAATTAAGCTAAATATAAACTCAATCAATGATAGAATTAAAGAAACCTTAATAGAAACTTTTATCTGAATGAATATCGAAAACTCAACTGAATCTGTTTTATACATTGTGTTTATATACAGAGGGCTAGCTAACTGAAAGTTAGAGTTTAAAGAACCCTATACTACATACAGCTGTTCAAGAAAACAGAGTCAAAAAACCTACTCTAGCTAACATAGAGTTTATGGCTGACAAAAATAAGAAATAGTATACTACTGCTGTATATGAAACCAGAGTTAAACTACGTTAACAATCAACAAGAACAGAAATCGTTTCAACTTGTTTTCACTCCACAGAGAAAGTATACAGAGGGTGGAAAGTATAACTATATCCTATAAAATAGAAGAAAGCAAAACATCACAACTCACAAATCAATAATGCAGCAGCACTGCCCATGTGCATGCATTGAAAAACAAAAAAAACGCAACTCTCTGAAAATAGTAATTACCAAAACACCGGAAACAGGCCATAAACACAATCCTGTTTCTTACCAAGTTGAGAACAATCATTCACTTATTAAACAGAAGAAACACATAATAACATACCGGTTGGAGAATGATGCTAAGCTCATGCTCTTGGCCATCTCGCAGAACTTTGACTATTGCTTTTTCATTAGGTTTCTTCATAGACACCAAGTGATCAAATGTTATCCGTTCTCTGTTTCGAAAAGGAACTGCAGTATACTGTCACATTATGCCAATGAACTAATGCAAAATCACACAGCAAAAAATGTAATTCATGAGTGTGTTTGAATATAAAAAATAACCAATAATATGTTGACTGTATCTTTTAAAAATAATTTGAAGTATATTACATTATCTTTCAGGTGTTTCCCCCTTTTATTATCTTGTAGGGTTGGCTTCCATATTTCCTTATATTTCATGAGTTTGTCCTAATTTATTATCTTCTAGGATTATGATTTAGCTATAAATAAATATTAGTGTTTTGTATCGCATCGTACGACATCATACCAAATCAAATCAACCTGCCATCCCAAGAACTATGTTGAGTATAACTGATTTAATCCATGTTTTTTGTTAGTATGTTACTATTTCTGTTATTTTTATTATCTATAAATAAATAACCCTATACCTATTTCTCTTTATTTTAATATGATATTAGAGCCTATCCTAGTACGGTCGTTGGGTTACCTGCTATCGAACCGCTATCTTAGCATGAGTTGAGCAGTCTCGGCATAAGGGGGTGTGTTGGAGATCCCACATCAATTAGAGATAAGGTCTTTCAATAGTTTATGAATAGGTACAAATCTCAATTTACAAGCCAATTTTGTAAGGTTGAATTAGGCTTAAATTCCACTTCTTGATATGGTTTAAAGAGCCCAGGGTTAGGGTTAAATATGTTTTGGGTGAACCCACTATTCACCATCCTCATCTAGCTGCCCCTGCCACTGCTGCCGCTGCTGTTAGCGCTGCCACTACCGCTTCTGCCAAATCTGCCGCCGCCGATTAGGTCAGCCACATCACCGTTAGGAGCACCTCAACCCAGCAACCATCGTGCCGTTGGTATCGCGGTGATCGGAGCAGCGACGTGCCTTCACGCACCATTTTCATTCCCGTCACCATCACTGTTGGGGTCGTTTTTGGCAGCGATCAACGTCGTTACAATCGTCGTTCTATGAGTGATATGGATCTGTCCTCATCATCTTGTTCGGAGCTCGTTTTGTCTTTTTAGGGTTTTTTTCTGTCCTCTATGGCTTCTTTTGCGGCTACCGCTACACCTTCTGTTGTTGCCTCTTCTTCTGCTGCGGTTGTCCAAGCTGCTCCTGTGACACCATCTACCATGGATCCTACTTCATCTGATATCTCAGGACCACCTGCTATTTTTAATGAGTTTCTTAAATGGTATGAGGATCGTTAGAACTATGGTTCCACTGCATCTGTTGCACATACAGGTATCTCTTTTGCTACACTTACCCACTCCAATTCTCTTGGTCCTTGTGTTCTAGACTCAAGTGCCACCTATCATATTACTGGTAATAAATCCTTTTTCTCTTCTTTGTCTACCTCTAGTCATTTACCTTCCATTACCATGGCTAATGGGTCTAAGGTCTCATCGCATGGTGTTGGTACTGTTCGTCTTTTTCCTTCTTTGCCTATTGATAATGTTCTTTATGTCCCTGGTTAGCTTTTAATTTATTACCTATTAGTCGTCTCACTCGTTCTCTTGATTGTATTATTTCTTTTACCAAAGATTCTATTTGGTTGCAAGACCGGAGTTTGGGACGAATGATTGGCACCAGATATGAGTCTCATAGTTTTTATTGTTTACGAACGTCTACTCATGTTGGCATGGTTATGGACTCTTCATCTCTCCTTCATGCTTAGTTGGGACATCTTAGTCTTGCCAAGATGCAGCAACTTGTTCCAAGTTTATCCAAGCTGGTTAGTTTGTCTTGTGAGTCGTGCCTTTTAGGAAAACATAGTCGTAGTTCTTTTCCTAGTAGTGTCTCCCAACGTGCTTCGTCTCCTTTTGCCTTAGTTCATTATGATATTTGGGGACTAAGTGTGTTAAGTCTAATTTATGATTTCAGTATTTTGTTTTATTGATGATTATTCTAGATGCACTTGGTTATTTTTAATAAAAAAATCGTTCTAAGTTGTTTTCAATATTTCAATATTTTTTTAATGAAATTAAAAATCAATTTGATGTTTCAATTTGAATCTTACGATACGAAGTGATGATGCTCGTGAGTATCTTTCTCAGTCTTTTACCACTTTTATGAAATCTCATGATATTCTTCACCAAACCTCTTGTGCATATACACCTCAACAAAATGGAGTGGCTGAGCGCAAAAATAGACATCTTGTTGAAACTACTCGTACTCTTTTAATTCATGGTGAGGTTGCTCAATGTTTTTGGGGTGATATTATTTTTAATGCATGTTATCTTATTAATCGTATGCCATCTTCAATTTAGAAAATAAAATTCTTCGCTCTATTTTGTTTCCTCATGAGTCTCTCCATCTCTTACCCCCTAAAGTTTTTGGTCTACATGCTTTGTTCACAATTTTAGTCTTGGGCTCGATAAATTATATGCTCGGTCACATATAGGCACATATTCACATCCATTCTTCACAAATCCTTCATGGAATAAGAACAAAGCAGTGATCAAAAGGAGAGGATGTTTCAAAGAAGTGGACAAGTTTATATAGAAAAATGCTTGCAAACTATGATGGTTACTGTAATAGATATCCTACCATGGGAACAAACTTTTTACCATTGCATTATTCATTTTTAAATCAATACATGAGAATTTTTGTTCTCTCTTTTCCCGAAGTATATTTTCTTCCTCTTTTGTTCCCTTCTCCACTCTATCTCCTTCTTCCTCCATCTACTGCATTGCCCCACTAAATTGTAACCTTATAACACTAGATCAAGATTCAATCATTATCAACCAATCACAGGAATAGGTATGACTTCCAAACGGAAGATTCAATTGAGTTGATCAGCCATGAAATGATTAGTGTATTTTCTTTAACTTTCAACTTGGGAGAGAGGTGTCTGTCTCTTTAGGAGGTGTCTCTTGTTAGGTAGCTGAACTTTCCCTTGCATCAAGGGCCAGTTTCACGGATTGAGTCCATTAGAATAATTTTTAGAATTCAGCTTTTGAATCACAAGCTGTAAATTAGTACTCATGGACAAGAAAAAGATATGATAGGAGGGATGATACAATTTCATTTCCCCAATCTCAATATTTCATAGAAGGGTGGAGGGTTTTCTCCCTTTGTAGCATGTTTTTCCATGGTGGGATACCACAGGATCAAAACCAAAGTTTTGAAACTGTGTGATTTAGGGACTGCAAGAGAGAAAAGCAATAAGAGAGGATGCATAATTCTTGTGTATTATTCAAGAATAAAATATTTACACATATAGGCAAGAATGGCCATTATATAATAAATGTAGAAAGGAAAGTAAATAAAAAATGATCAAATCAAATCAGAGATATTTGATTTTGACCGAATAATCAAATAAGAATAATTTGGTTTTGACCCCATTTTCAATCTTCTAGAAAATAAACATCCAGTTGTCTAATTAATTCTGATTATGTGTTACAAGTAATCCCATGTTCTTAAAAGAGAGGAAAGTAAAGAAGAATAAAAAAAACTATAACCATAGCCTATATTGGAAAACTATATACAAGTCACAAACCCTTCACGGAATATGTATAAAACAGTGATAAAAAGTAGAGGACTTGTTCAAATCTTAAATAGAAAACTATACACAAGTCAAAAAAAGAATAGGCTCCTCTACAAAGATCTCCCTCCTCTTTGTTTATGGAATATGTTTTGGTTGTTTGCATGTAGAGGGGAACTATTTGGATTGTGTATGTTGTGTAGATAGATGTTGGTTAAAACTTCTTGATGATAATCTATACAGTAAAATATGTATAAATGAAAATTCAGTAAACAAAAGAAAGAACACACCTGTCCCATCATTTGCTAAAAGCACACCATCAAATGAAAGTATAATATCATCTTTCTTCAAAATCTTGTATGCATCTGAAAGTGGATTAATTTTGCTTACAATCACCCCAGTCATGTCAGGTCGCATGCTGAAATGGTTTCTGAGGTACACATTTTCGGTAGTCTGGCATGACAAACCCAGAGAACAAAATCCAATATATTTTCCATTTTCTTCTACACCAGATATAAAATGCTTTATTACAGGAACAGGTATAATGTAACTGCAACATCCAATATGAAAGGAAGTAATCTAGTGTGCAAAAATTATGTTCGATCAGAAAAGCAGAAATATAATGCTTCACAAAATCCAATATACTTTCAATGTTCTTCTGTACAAAATGCTTTATTACAGGAACAGGTATAACGTAACTGCAACATCCAACATGAAAGGAAGTAATCTAGTGAGCAAAATTTATGTTTGATCAGAAAAGCAGAATTTATAATGCTTAGTGATAGTTGGCATGGTTTTACACATGATCTAGCAACTTGGTGATGATAGTTTGCAGGCAGTCAATACCATCATGTAAGGTATTTGCCCTGCTCCCATTACAAGATCTCCCCATGTAAGGTTGCTCATGATAACTCCTCCTTGATTCTCCCTTTTAAACAAATTGGATTGTAAATTTTAGAGATAATTAGATCTTTTACCGAAACAATTTCTCACACCATTATGCTCTTTTTCAAGGTTGCAGAACTGAATTCATAAATGAAAACTAATCTATCAATACTATAATTGAGGTTGCTTCCTGATTTTTTATCCTCTCACCTTTAGCTACACTTTTCCCCCTTCTCCAATTTTTCACAATTGAATAATACATTTTATATAGACTAACCAAATTCTGGTGGAAACAAAAAGGTAATTAAGCAAACCCAAAATAGTTTGATAAAATAACCAGTTTTAATCCAAAATATCATCCCACGGTGAATTTCCCCCCAATATATTCATTTCTTTTTAAACATATAGTCTACTCTCCCTCTCTCTCTCTCTCTCTCTCTCTCTCTCTCTCTCTATATATATATATATATATATATATATATATATATACACACACACACAAACACACACACACACACACACACACACACACACACACACATATATATATATATATATATATTACAATTATTTTTTAGCCCTTTTGCATAACTCTCCTTCCCACCCATTTTTCCTACCTATTTGAATACTTCTCCCACCTGTTATCATTGGCATGATTTTTCCCTGCCTGTTATCATGCTTTTTCCACTCATTTGTACATCTGTGATCATTAACCTGAATATTTACATAAATTCTTCCATGAGCAAGAAAAAATTCTTTTGTGATTCTGTTAGCAACATTAACTTTTTTTTATGAATGTGGTTATATCGTTTATTTCAGACAACAGCTTTTTTTGTTTATTTTTTTTTCATTAATAAACTCATTCGTGAATTATACTGGTATACACGAAATAAAAACTACTGGAATAAAGAGGGATTAATGAATCTTAAGCTTTGAACTCAAGAATAATAAAGGCTAAGAAGTCCCACTTACCCTATATTCTCGGCACCTGAAAGATTTTGGAATGCTACTCCGGCAACCTTATTTCCCATAATGGCAGGGCCACCACTGTTCCCTGGATTTATGGCTGCATCAATCTGTATTGCCATCAGCTGTGATGCACCATGGACATACTGCGTGGGTTCAACCCTGGATACAACTCCTTTGGTGACTGAAATGTTGTCACCACCTGCAAACACACACTTAAGTTAATTATTTAATTCAAATGTGTGGCCACCTCTGCTACAAGTGCTCACTGTTCACAGATTCCCATGGAACGTATGCCTAACATAACTTCACTGTAATGTGACTTTCCTAAAAGCTTTTTTATTTTTCTATTTGCTAGCTAAGAGTTTTCCAAGAGAAAGAGAAGTACAAATAGGCCTCAAAGAACCTCCCCCTTCCTGAAAAAAAAAAATAATAATAAAGCAAAAAAGAGGAAAACATTGACTGGAAATAACCCTCCAGGTTCTCTGTAATCCTACAATCATTGCAACTCAACTAAGTCCTTAGAAGTTTGTTTCTCAAGGAAAACCTTCGTTTTAGACAATTAATTTTCATACATCAAGCTTTGGAAAGTGTTTCAGTGAGAGATATTCCTTCCTTAGAGGCTTTACCTCATGTGTATTGGGTCTTTTATTTGAATACTTTTCAATTGAAACATTTCTTTCTATTTTAGTTCCACAAATATTTCTTAAGATTTTCAACTTAGGAACCCGAATGAGGAACCCTTTCACTACAATTCCAATTCATCTCTGCTTTGATCCAAACCAAATAGAAGAATCTGGACCTTGATTCTTTTCATCCTTAGGTACATTTTCTTATGAATTTTTTTTGGACTCTATTCATTTCCCTAATCACTAGGGGTTTCTTCTTGACAAACTGGCATAAATCCATCTGAAAATCTAAAACCAACTCTTAATAGGACCAATAGTAATGTGCAATGTAGGTTTGTTGGCCAAAGTTTTTTCTTCTTAAATGTATTTTAAATGCATACTTAGTTCTTTCTTGCATTGAAACAAAACTGCCTTCTGATGGAATAACCTATTTAGGGTTCTTGGAGAGAGTGTAATCTGCTACAGACATGAATGGAATTTCTCATAATTTACTTTAGATTTTTCGACCAGAATAAGGAAGATATGTTTTTTCTGACAGTGTACAAGTTGTACATATAACTTTTCCTATGGTCTCACAGTTGGTTAAGCCTGAGTAAAGGAGGTGGACCACAGTAGTAAAGCCTTTGGCAGCCAATGTAAAATTTGCACAGATAGATCCTATTAGAAAAGGTAAGGAAGTATTTTATTTCTCCAATACATTTTGAATGATGCAGCCACCGATTTATGAACAGAATTAGTCCCAAAGAGGAAGCTAAATCTGCTACATTCAGGAAAAAATCAGGATGCAATAAATAGCCTATCATCAAATCAAGCCATGGATTAGGAAATAATGGATGTAAAAAACAAAGGATGAATATTTTTGCAAAATTCTGGCAGTTTTCTAAAATTATATTCATATTTATTTATTATTGATGATAATGCCTTATCTTTCTTTTGTGGTAGATTCTACTTTTATTCCTAGCAATATATAACTCTTTTACCTCAAAGAAAGGAGGAATAGAACACAATATGTTAACACAAGTTAATCCATACTGTATAGCTACCTTGAGGATATCCCACAACAGCAACAGCTTCTTGTAGAAATGGGACATCTCCAAGCTCCAAGCTATTCGTACCATCCCAAAACTCATCACTCTCAATAGTCAATATAGCTAAGTCACATTCATGACCAACAGCTTTGACTTCTGCTCTATATTTGGTGGGACAGCCATGCTTCCGAACAAGTACAAAAGTGTGATCAGCTACCACATGAGCATTTGTAAGTATCTTTCTACCAAAAATTACAAACCCTGCATCACCATTATAAAGATCTTTTAGAGAAAGGAAAAGGTATAGAGTAATCAAACGTGGCGAAGAGCATAAATACTTCAACAATCACAAACAATTACCATTTTAGTCCTCAAATATATGCATTTTCTCATTTTAGCAATTTAGTCTAATATTATCAATAGCTTTTTAAATTTGTATCAATCTTAGTTTAGTCCATTCATATATCATATCCATACAGAACCAAATTTAGATAATTAAAAACCTGCAAGCACACAATAGATAACAATTAAAAATCACAGAATAATATTTCAATTACATCGTGCAAAACACTTAAAGCAACAATTATACTTCAATTCAATTAGTGCATGAATAGAGGTTCTTTGTTTGTATTGAAAGGATTGCTTGTAATTATGTGTTGTGTATACACATGAGTATTATTATTTATAATGAAGAAGAAATAAAATAATAAGGAACAAAACCAAACATTAATAATATTAGATATTTGTTAATATAATTTCCTATTTGATGTAATCAAATCATGTCATATCTTCCTATTTAATGTAGTCAAATCATATCTTTAACACCCCCCTCAAGTTAGAGCATATGTATCATGAGTCAAGTTTGTTACAAATATCATCACCATGAGAGCCCTTGAGAGACTAATTGAAATGCCAATCAATTAGTTGTTGGAGCTGAGAAAGCTAGTAATGACATCTTCATGTATTGATTTGGTGCAGGTATGTGAAGATGACATGCCAAGGAGCTGGTGCACAAGGTAACAATGGGGCCATGATTAAAGCAATGAAGTAGTTGTTGGAGAAGGCCAACTCCGGTTGCAGGAGGTCGAAGGACATAGTGAGCTTGAAAAATGTTCAAAGTGCATGGCAACAATTGAAAAGCAAGAATGCTAGAACGGTGCAGTAGCTACCAGAAAGCAAACCAGTTCAGAGAACACAGCAATTTCGTAAGAGCAAAAATATCTGTAAGGTACAGGGGATGCTGAAGAACAGAAATGGTCAGAGGGTACAGCGGTGGTCCAAGAGCAAAATTGCTTTGAGAACACGGAGGCTGGAGAAAAGCAAAACTGCTCGAAGGGTGCAAAGTTGTCTAAGGGCGTAAATGCACTCAGACCACAGTGTTCGCCAAAGAGCAAAACTGTTTGGAGGGTGCAACAACTACTGAGGAACAAAAGTGCTTAGTGCGTGCAACTGCTACCGGAGAGCAAGAAAAGATTTGGAAGGGTTAGAAACTGTCAAAGTGCAAAAATGCTTGATGGGTGCAGGTGCAGCGGCTGCTGGAGAGTACCATGGCTATTGGAAAGTAAAAATGCTCAAAGGGCATGCAGCTACTGGAGAGCAAAAAATGCTTGGAGAGCACTTTTACTCAAATCATTTTCTTTGGCACTTTAAAAATGAAGATACTGATTTTGCATAACAGCAGAAGTGCAAGTATTCCCATTCTCATAGATTGCACCAGTCATAGGAATGGTAACTTTCACCTATTGCACAACGAAAGTACGAAAAGCCGGAGACAAAGCATATTTATGCACTATTTTACAGAACAACAGAAAAAGCATGTAGTGTTGCCTTTATTGAGATTCAAGCTTCAAATTTAAGTCTCTATTGATGAAATAGAAGTTTCCTCCAACAATTATGGGACTATTTGGGCAAACTTCTTCATAAACTAAAATAAACTGACCAGAGCCCATTGTTTCGCGCTGGGACTTGTTCTGCCAAGGAAGTAAGTAGTTGGGACTGCACGAAACAGTGAACACTTTGACTACAGAGTTCAATGCAAGTTCCACCGCCGTATTATGCGTCGCGTAAGCCCCACGAGCTTTCGTAACTGGCAATCTCCGGTTCCTGAAATTGTAACTTTTGAACAAAGACGTGGCAGACGTAAAAAATAATTGTCTTTCACTTCTAAAGTTTTGCGTTATATTGTTCCTGACAACTGACAATGACCGTGAAACAGCATTCTGTATGGTCTTGGTCGCTGGTTGAGCGAAAGGACGGTCTTTCAAGAGATGGGAGTAAAGGGAAGACGAGAAAAGGTTGCGAGCCATACGAACAATTGAAGCCATCACAACATTCACAAAGCACCAACGGTGCACTCCTACTGGGTGAATTAGGGCGCCATGTACTCGCTTTTATTTTATATTTATTTATATGATAATAATTTAGGGTTCACATTTAGGTTTAGTGGGATGGAATAAAAACGAGGTAAAAAAATATTAAAATTTAAATTGAGTAAAAAGTCTAAGGAAGACTTATAAATAATTTATTATCTTTATACCCTTAATTTTTTTAAGATTGACAAAAACTTATAAATATCAATTATTTTATGTCATAAATAATATTCATAAATAAAATAATTTATTATCTTAAAATATAATTAATTATTTTATTATTATTCATAATATCGCTTGCACAACTAGTCCATTATTATCTATTTAAAACAATTGATTAAGTTGTTTATATAAATTTTTATATTCATGGAACAAATAATTAATTATTATTTATAATAATTAATTACTTTCATTTTCAAAATAGATAAGTAATTTTTTAAAAATTTAAAGAGGAAAAAATTTTAAGAAATATTTTATTAGTGTTATGCTTAAAAAAGAAAAATTAAAATTGTTTCAAGATTTTACATGAAAGACTATAAGATTTTTTAATTTCTAAATATTAAAATGTATGGAAATATAAGATAAATTCTTTAGTTTTTTTAGCTAACCATAAAATACCATATCCAATTCAATTGAATTCACCAAACAAAATTAATTATACATCCTGAAATTTGAACACTTTTAACTATATATAATCATATCTCAACTAATAAATTAAGAATCAAATTAGAAAAATAATATAAAAGTGAGAAGCTCATAAAGAAAGCAACAAAAATAAAATATAAAATTAAATCGTAATATTAAAAATATAAAGAGATCTAGAAAAATAATGAACCAAATGAGAGTGAAAACTAATGCTCTAAAACTAAAATGCTTTATTATAAAAATCGGTCTAAACTACTAAAAAAATTAATAAAGAATTACAGAAAAATTATAATTTTAAGAGACAACTTGATGTGAACCTCAATTATATTATGAGTGTTATAGAAAAAATAATAATAATACAAGAGAACAAAAAGAAGAGAGGAGAAAAACATTATTAAGAGAACTTACCCTCTTTAGTGAACAAAATTTAGTAAAATGTTGATCACTCAAACTTTGTAATTATGTTGAGCTAAAAGTTGTTAGTGTAAAAAATACTTGATATTAAGTTATGAGTGACTAGTGTTAATAATAGTCATTGTTGAACTATGAGTGTCTGGTGTAAAGAATATTCAATATTAATTAGGAGGGATTGGATTGAAAAATATTCAATTATACTTCGCAACAATATACTATTACTCAGTGGAACTTGACTCGTTGATAAGAGCTTAATGTATTATGTGAAGTACAAAAATACTAAGTATATTTTATTTCATTAATCTTTTATGTTACATATTATTCAATCTTTTTAACTAACTAAAGAATGAAGGAAAAATTAAAATTAATCTTACAAAGATTTCTCAAATCTTTTATTTATACTTGTATCATTTAATAACACCTACATATACAACGAAAAATTGTGAAAATTTCAAGGCACAATTCAACCTTTCATCTTGTATTATATCATGTTTTTTGTATAACTTTATAAAAATGACAAACAATCCACTTAATTATGTTAAAATTTGTTGGTATTAAGAGACGTGTATATTTCATATCTCCACATATGTCCAAACTTCGAATTTTGGCTTGGTAATGTGACTCTGTGCAATATTTTTAGCAAGAAAGGTATGATTAACATTGTTTAGTATCCTCATCTTAGTTGGCCAAAGAAGATGACCTGATGTCATTCTTCCTCATTTGTTTTCTCATCTTGATATTCTTTTATGCAATAATAAGTTTGGATACTCGTTATGGTAGCCCATCCACATGTTTTATAGAGCATTGATTAACAAATTGAAGAAAGGCCCTTATTGTAACCCAATCATTGTTGCATGTGTGGAGAATACCAAATTGAAGTTTGGCATAATAAATGATTCAATTTTGTATTTGTCTAAAAAAAATTAGAGGCTCGTTTTCATAGTCTTAGATTATTAAAGGACATGGAGTTAGACACATATGGTTGCCTAACAACAAATCGTGCTTCAAAATCATGGAGAAAGTTTGCATCTAGTGTATGAAGTTTTATGATAACCTATACCATGTAAGGTTTGTCCTCTAGATGTGGTCGAGAAGATTCTACAATAAATAAAACTATTAATGGAAAAGAGATTGACTTTTGTCATATAGGTATATGTGCTCATTCAAATCAAATAATTCATTGTATCTTTCAATGCTCAAACACTTCCATTTCAAGGAAGGTTGACAACCATAATCTTGGAAGAGAAGGGTTGGTCATCATTGGTGATGGAAGAAGGTCCAAGCAAGGACCAATTACAAGAGCCATGACGAGACACATAAGAGATCAAGAAGAGTTAGAAACACAAGTGCACATCAAAATGTTGACAACTTTGAGCCTTTATGATAATTTGTAAAAAGTAATTTTGATAAATTCTTTATAAAATACAAACTCTAGGCATCTTAACTTGATAGGGAGCATTTCTTTTTAGAGGAATGTCACATGCAACATGTCATTAGATAAGTTGTGACGCCTAGGATTGAGGAAGCTTGCTCCACATCCTAGGTCATGCTTCTTTGCCACATGGCAATCTCCCAATGGGAGATGATCCTCTCTATTCATAGGTTGCCACTTGTCATGTTCTCATTTGAGAGTTTTTGAGACACTTTGGCCTATAAATAGAAGTGCTCACTACATGTAAAAATGAATTTGATTGAAGTAATGAAATGTTGTTAAATTTCCAGCTCATTGTCAAGTTTTCCTTTGAGTTTTCTTCTCTAAAGAAACCTTAAAGAACCTCTTGGCAGGTGTCCCAACCTCTACCAATAACTCATTCATCACCTAGTTCACTCCATCTTCTATATCAAATGTTTAATCTTCCATCTCAAACGTCTCATCTTCCATCTCAACGTTTATCTTCCTTCTATCATGGTTGCTTCATCTCTTCCGTGTATTACAACTTCACCATTTGGTTCATCTTCCTTCTTCAAACGCTTCTGCATGCTTGAAGAGCCTTCTTCCATTCCTTTGTTCGGTGCAAAGCTTCTATAGTTTTCGACCTTGCTTTAATGAATACAATTAATGTTGTCTTTCCTAAAGCATCTAACATACTATGTCGGTTTCACATTAACAAGAATGTTAAAGCAAAATGTAAAATGTTCGCTGATTCTAGGGAGGCGTGGGACATTATAATGAATACATGGAGAACTGTGGTAGATTATCATAACTGTGATGCATATGATGAAAAAGGGTTTGAATCTATTTGTTCATCTTGGCCATTGTTTGTTGATTATGTGAAGAAGACTGGCTCATTCCCCACAAGGAGAAATTTGTTAGGGCTTGGACAGATAAAGTCATGCATTTGGGCAACACTACCTCAAATAGGTATATTTCTTAATATTTTTATAATAAGATATGGGTGTCAAGATAAGTATATAAGATATTAATATTATTTTATGTTTTTGCAGGGTTGAATAGGCTCATTGGAATCTGAAACGTATATTGCAGAATAGCATGGGAGATTTGTGTACTTGTTGGGATGCCATTAACAACATCCTTATTCTTCAGCATAATGAAATTAAAGCTTCATTTGAGATGAGTCTATATGTTGCTGGTCATAACTTCAATATGACATTATACAAACATTTGGTGGGTGTAGTTAGCAAGTATGCATTGACATGGATAGTTGAAGAAGTGCAAAGAGTTAAACATGTGGGCTTCGATAGTGAGCATTGTGGTTGTCTCCTCAGATCTACCATGGATTGCCATGTACTTGTGCATTAGCTAGATATCAGTTTGGTGTGATACCACTTAATGAAGTTCATGTTATGTGAACTCGACTAAGCTTCTCAGACATATCATCAGGTCAGTCACCTTCTGAGTTGTCATGTCAACACGAATTAGATGTCATTGCTAATCGATTTAAAGAGGTTGATATTTGAGGAAAACTTACAATTAAAAACAAACTTTGTAAAATTGCTTATCCTGACATGACATCCATGTGTCTGTCGAGGGAGAAAGTCAAAACTAAGGGCTCACAAACACGTAAAGAAAAAAATGCATGAGAGGTCAACAAAGCGTAACCCATCTTATTTTGAGCATGTCGATAAAATTCATTCAATCGATGATAGTTACTCTTTATAGAAGGGGTCGAGGGGAAAATCACAATTGACATTGAGTCAAAAAGTTGTTTCAATGCTTGATCAATTTCATCCAATATGTCACCCATTTATCGAAGAAGTTGTTGATGTAAAAGGAGATGGAAATTGTGGATATTGATCTATTGCTGCATTGTTGGGTATGGGTGAAGAATCGTGGTCATTGATTTGAATGGATTTGTTCAAAGAACTTTGTGCTTGGCATGATGAATATGCTGCCATTTTAGGTGGATTTGATCGAGTTGAGGAACTGAAGAATTATTGCTACTTGAACGATCAACAACTGTAAGCATCTTTGTCATTAAATTAATTATTTAACTCATGTGTAATTATGAAGTAATGTGTACAATTTCAGCATGCAAGTTACCGTCGAGAAATGAATGACGATTCCAAACATGTGTTATGCCATTGCTAGTAGATATAATGTCGTATTAGTTTATTTATCACTGAAGCAGAACATAATCATCTTTTCATTAAGAAGTAGACCTCTAAGTTCGGTCCATTCACATCGGATAATATGTATAGGACATGTGTATGGGTCACATTTTGTGCAAGTACGTGTAATAATGATCTAAATAACGCAAGACATGTTAATATTTCTAGTTATATAAACATCAATGTTAACTATTTGCTGGTGAAATTACGGGATGGTAGTCAGTTACCTACAGAAGACATGTTTTGGTTGAAGTATTGTTATCCAGAGACAAGATTGTAGTCATCATATTACGTTGGTCGTATGCAACGTTTTACAAACATGTTACAACCCAATAAGTTCCACATTAATCTTGGAGATGATTGATTATTGTAAAAAGATTTGCTTACAATTAACTTCTTATAAACATATTTACTTCGTATAAAAATATTTGTTGTCTATCATCTGAAATAACATAGTAAGTAATATCATGCGAAATACTAATAATAACATACCAATATCATAGTATTCGGTACAAATAATAACATAATAAGTACAAATAATAACATAGTAATATCAAGTGCGTCCTACCCCTCTGCCACAACCTCCTCTCGAATGACGTGTATAGGCAGTCACCTCACGACAACCTTCTTGGGCTAACCGTAATGCCTCTTGAGTCCCTTCCTAGGCTGTAGTGCCTTCAGCCACGTCGCGACAATCAATCATCCTTTGCAAGACGTTTGCAATAAGTCTAAATAAACCCTGCAAAATGAATATAAAACACATTAACCTAATCAATCATTTAAAAAAAATTATAACAACATTGACAATCCAAATAACTTACCGGTCTATGATCCTGCTCTGACAGAGGATGTGGGTTTATGTCAGTTGGACTGCGAGGACGACGATGAGATGACACGTGCGGTCCCTCATCCTCAGCACGAGGACTAATAAATGGATGGGAGATACGCATAAACCAATCCATGTAGTCATTTGAGCATGCATGTGGCTCGGATGTTGGGGGTAAGACCACTAACCAAATGATGAGCAAAATGTAACCATCTACACTCAATGGTCTCAAAAACCCCACCGTCATAAGGCAAAACAACATCTGGAATCCTCTACTCGTAGCCAAACTGCCGCAAGACACGATCCGACATATATTTTTGAGTAGTGACCCCATAACGGATGTTCCCTCGAAATAATGATATGGACTCAAATGGACGAGCTGTTTGGTGCGAATCATATGGAGTCCACACAACGTCACTATATGTCAAGCGGTCTAAATGGGTCCTTACCTCAATGAAGCTCGAAATATGACATCCCACAACATATCGCGCTGCCCGTGGTAGAGTTTCATCATATATAGAATTCAAAGTCCTTCTTCCCATGCACGGGGTGTGCTCGTAAATCCATGCCTATGCTATTTTTAAATAAATCAATATTAACTATTTTCAATTGACAATGATATATAACTTCTAACATACAATTAAATTAACAATAACATTTTACCTGAACAATAGTAACAAAGCCTGCCAACTGTTTTATATCACCAACACATGTGTCCCTTAACTGCTCATACATGAATGTCAGAGCAGCTGCTTCCCAAGCTCACTGTCCACACATGTCAAGGTCTCTAAACAATGCAAGATAGTTGACAAAAATCCAATTTGCACTCTTATTTGCAGATATAATGCACCCTAACATATATAGTAAAAAACCTCTAACAACATACTCCCATAACTTTAGAAAGTTTCATTTATAAATATTGTTATGAAAAAAACTTGTTATAGAATTTTTTATTTTAAAAGTTTTCAGAATAGACAAAACTTTGAGATATGACGTGAAGGGTGAAATGTTCACTTTATGAGGGTGCATGAAGCAAAAGCCAACTTTATATTGGGCCGTTAATATATGAGAGCCCATTGGGCTTGTGGACTAAACAGGCAAACGTGACTTTACCTGTCCAACACTGAAGGCAGAGGGCGAGAGGAGGAGAGGGGGTAGAGAGTGAGAGTGAAGAAGAGCTGGAAGAAAAGGGAAACGATTGGTTTTGTTGTTGAATCGAGAATGTTCAGAAACCAGTACGACACGGACGTGACGACATGAAGCCCCGTGGGTGGGCTGTTCCTGGTGGAGTATGCGATGGAGGCGGTGAAGCAGGGATCGGCAGCGATCGGTCTCCGATCCAAGACGCACGTAGTTCTCGCATGCGTCAACAAGGCCAACTTTGAATTCTCCTCGCACCAGAAGAAGATCTTCAAGGTCGACAACCACATCGGCGTCACCATCGCCGACCTCACTGCCGACGTCCGCGTCCTTTCCCGCTACATACGGTCCGAGTGCATCAACTATAACTATACGTACGAGTCCCCTCTTTCCGTCGGCAGACTCGTCGTTCAGCTTGCCGACAAGGCTTAGGTCCTCATTCCCCTCCCTTCCACATAGGGTTTGTTTTTCTTCAGCGACAGAAGTAGTTACTATCTCTCGCATTTTAATTTCGATTTTAGGTCATGCGATTAAACTGTGAATTGCGTGTTGTATGTTTGCTAAAATTCGGAATTGCGAATCATTTCATTTTTCCTTCTTATTTTTCTGTCATATAAGTGTTTATAAAGAAGTTTCTCCAAACATAGCTTATTTCTGTTATATGCAGTTATACATGTTTAAGTTGTGTTTTGGTCGTAGACAGTTGAATAAATAGGGCATTGGAGACAATTTTGCGCTTGTATCTGCAGAATTACATGTCAAAAGATGACTGATAATTGTCTACAAAAGTTATCAGAACTGAAAGTATATCTTTCTTATCAATGTTTGTGATGGAATTTTGAGTTGCAGGTTTGCACCCAGCGGTCATGGAAACGTCCATATGGGGTTGGTCTCCTGGTAGCCGGATTAGATGAATCAGGAGCTCACCTCTATTACAACTGTTCCAGTGGAAACTATTTTAAATATCAAGCTTTTGTTATTGGGTCTCGCTCTCAAGCTGCAAAGACATTTGGAACGCAAGTTTGATAACTTCATGGGCTCTTCCTGAGAAGATCTGATCAAAGATGCACTTATAGCAACTAGGGAGTCCTTGCAAGGTGAAAAATTGAGGAGTTCTATGTGCACCATTGCTGTGGTTGGAATTGGTGAGCCATTCCACATTTTAGATCAGGAAACTGTTCAACAGTTGATTGATACTTTTGAGATTGTAAGGGAGGAAGAACCTCCAGCTGAAGAAGCTCAGCCAACGACCGAGCAGGAGGCTCCCACAAACCAGGCTTCTGGTGCAGATCAAGGTGCAGCTACTGGAGATCGAGGTGGTTCTCCCATGGAAATTTGATTAGTAAAAATCTATTTTTAGAGGTGTTGAATGCCGATATTTAAAGATGAGTAGGTTTCATGTTGACTGTTTCATAGGAGAAGACGTCTTTTTGATGTATTTTCTTCGAGTTAGTCTGTTTATTTATGCAATTCATTCGTGTTTGATCACTGTAAACGATTTAATAGCTATTTGATGGACTTTACTGAAATTCTGGATGAAAATTGTTGGATATAACTGTTTACACTTATGAGAAAAGCAACAGTTCATCTTCAGCTTTGGTGTATCTAGTTTTTTCTTATATTTGACTATATTATAAATGAGTTTGAATATAAATATCTTATTATTAATTTAAATAATTCATGTTAGAATATTTATGTATGTATATCTATATTAATTAATCATTCTACATTTTGATGTATCCGTGTCTCGTTGAGTTTGCGAGCTTCATAGCCAAGTGCAGACAACAGCAGAAAGCTAGAGACCGAACATGAGTGAGATTCATTAAATCCCTAACTCAAGTTATTCTAAGAACTGTAATATAACATTTTTCAGAAGAAAAATTGTTGACAACCGTACCAAAAGCACATTTTCAACTGTTTTTACTGGGGGTTTACTTGATCTATTGCAAATGGCAATTTGTGTGGTTTCAATATTTGTCAGTATCAAAGTGGTTGAGGTCTTCTTACAATCACCTGCATAAAAAAATTGAGGGGTAAATACTTTTAGTACTTAATTCCAGCCTGTATGTGCATGATTGTTTTTCTGCAATCTTTTATAGTAAAGATTTAATGACATTTTTAAAAGCCCTTCTTATAATGCGATTCACCTGTCTCTCTAAAAGAGTCAGAAAAAAAAATCTACCTTTTAAAAAACAATCTTAACCGTTGTCCCATACATCAATGATTTATTTCTAACATTATTCAACATTATCATTTAATTCTTATTATTAAAAATCATGTATTTTAACCCCCTATTATCTTTATACGAATTATTATTTTTATCTTACTAGATGTAAATTTAAATAAAAAATAACTAATAAAATATAAAAGCCTGAAAAGAAGATGATTTTTAAATATACAGATTAAAATGTGAATTTTATACAACCACACCCAAAAAATTATCTATTTAGATATGATATTAAAAGCCATCTTTTTCTTTTATCTAAATTCGGGAATTTAGAGTAAGGGCGGACTTTAGGAACTTTTACTAAGGTGACTTTTTTTTGGAAGCATACTTTATGGATAAAAAATATTATAGATTATATAATTTGATACATTATATAATTTAAAAATAAAAAATTATATTACAAATTACATAATTAAAAAATACATTTTGTAAAATTTAAAATATATTTTCTCCTATAATTTAAAAATTATTAAAAATTATACAATTTAAAATATATTTTATATTATATGATCTAAACATAAATTTTAAATTGATTAATCTAAAATATACTTTCTGATCCGAATATTTATTCTGGACACAGCTTATAATGTATTTCTGAATTCTAAAACATATTTCAGATTTTATTATTCAGAATATATTTTCATATTTTACAATCCAAAAATCTAAAATATGAATATTTTAAAGTTTTCCAACAACTCATAAAGGTGCATGAAGGGATCGCGAGCGGAGAAAGATATAGCGTTTACTGAGTAGCTCTACTTTAAAATGATTTTCATGATATAAGCAATTTGCATACAGGCAAAAATTGACGCATTAAAAACTAAGTTTAAACTAAATGTTCTTGAGGATTCATGAGCCGACAAAGTCTTAAAATCCGACAAAATTATGTACGTCCATCATAAAAATGGTTGTAAATCCTCATCACCAAGCTTACACTCGCCAACATGGGAACCCTTGTAAAATTCTTCAATTAAAATTCATAATGGTAGCTAGAAGCCTCAATTAATCTTTGGCTTTGGTCGCCTTGGTCTCAATACCATATAAAGGCACCCTAGAACAATCAAGAAAGCTGGTATAGTTGTCATATCAAACACCATATGTATTTTTCTCTCTCTTGTGCAGTTAATTGGATGAAGAAGGGCAAGGGTCGCATTAACTTGACCAACAAAGCTGCATGAGATCAAGACAAAAAAAAAAAACCAAAAAATTCAGAGAAATAAAATTTAATAGCGTTTGAAGTCGAACATAAAGAAAAGATAAAGTAGGCCTACATGAAAACACTAGCTACTAACCAATGAAGAGCAACATGGAAAAATAAGTAATACTTGAGCTTCCTGCCATATTTTCATCCTTAGGATAAATTTTGTGCAATTATATTGGAATGAGGAAAAAAATAGGAACGAAGAGCAAGGGTGAACAAATTCATGTAATAAAAACTAGGTCAGTCAAAACGTACAGCATGACCCAGCTCAACCCTACAGGCCAGGTTAAGAAAATTTGATAGTCCAGCCTGACCTATATTTTAAGGCAGGTCATAATTTTTGGCCTAGCCTGATCGGTGTTAGGCCTATGGGCCAACGAGCCATTTTAAGTTAACTGAAAATTAGAAAATATAAGAACTTGTACATATAACAAAAATCATGATATATCATTGTCTAAAAGTTTAAAGTATAATATTCAACAAAATGCATTAACGTAATACATCTTGATTTAAATATTACTTGCAACAATTCTAATAATGTTTGCCACATCTATAACATGTAATTATAAAAGTAGCAAGAGTTCATAAATTGACTAGAATTCTTCCTTTTGTATGACAACATAAGAATTAAGAACAAACAAATTTAACATAAAAGAGTGAACGAGTCTGCCCGTTAGCTTGCAGGTAAGCCCAGCCTTGGCCTATATGAGCAACGTGCCAAACGGTTAGACTAAAAAAACCTAATTTTATTTAGGTCACTGTTTTTCAAGTCTAGCCTGACCTAAATTATATGTAACACGTACTAAAACCATTCTGACAATTCTAATAAAGACTGATAGTCTATAACTGTCCAACACATCCTTTTGAAGGCTAATAGAAAAAAAAAGTCATATTACACTTTAATTCCTTTGGTTCAAATGAAAGGCAAGAAATAACAAGAACCGAATAAAGATCAACAATGCAATAGGTCATATTAGTCTCTCTGTTTGTACATTATAATAGTCACTCACTTGGAATACCAAAGTGAGACCAACTAGATATCCATAAATGTCCAACCACACTCCAACTAGATGCAACATAGAGTTGCAAACTTATGCATTATGGCATGTATCCTCCCTAGTTTACCAAGACTTTAGATCAATTAACACATTTTTTTCCCAATAGAACACATTCTTCAATAGGAACGAGTGATATTACAATGTATAAATGGTCTTCTGTTTTTGAGCAAGAAGCCAATAATAAAGTGCTTTCTCAATTAGTGTTGTGTAGCCTGAGTTCAGAAAAAGTTGCTTGCTGAGCTAGATGATAGCGGTTGCACAATACATGATGTTGTGTTTGGATGAAGAATTTTAAGAGAATAATTAATTCTTTTAAAAAATTAAAATGATTTGTAATGAAATGAATTATGTTTTTTTGGAAAAGGAATTTTTAAGAATAAAAATTAGAAATTTATGATTTTTTGATTAAGAGAATAAAAATAGTATAATTTCAAATTCTATTAAGAGAATAAAAATTTGAAATTCTTAGTTCTCTCTTCTTACTACAGGATAAAGCACCTGCACAAAATAGGAAAAAATAGCCCCCTTTCATCAACTAGCCTTTGCCGTAATGTTTTGTGCAATAGCATCTCAAAGAGGGGACAACTTGCCAAAAAGCTTCATAAGTAGTCTTCAATTTGGGATGTTGTGCTCAATAGCTAGGTTCTGACTTTTGAATTGTGGTTGCAATATGATGTGGTCCGCAACTGCTGCATGATGCAGTAGTGGCAGCCGCATTATGTGATGCAACCTGCTATTTTATTTAAAGCCCTGCTAAATAGGATTAATAAAGATGATTCTTTGCAGGTATTTTGTATCCTAAAATTTGCAGTGTTTCCTAGTTCACCAACAACGACATATTTGTGTGAGGGCCCTTTTTTACTGTTGGTGAATGTCAGACTGCTCAAGAGATGTGAGAGCTATATTAAAGGGATTTCTCTGCTAGGCAAGCAGAGAGATCGGCTAGAGCATTCAATAGCTGATGTTCTTTTCTTTGTTGCTATGGATTTATATCTTTCTTTTTTGGTTTCTTTCGGAAGCACACATCTCTTCTTGCTCTCTCTTATAACTATGTTCTTTTCAATAAAATGCTAATTGCAGAATAGTGCCCAACCTTTTGGATGCATCCTCCAAGGTGTTTAGTAGCCTCAATGCATCAACATAACGCAATTCTCCAGTGACAGTTGATACCTGAAAAATACAACATTCATGGAATTTAAGAATAAGATTAAAAATTTAATAGAAGCTACAAATAAATATCACTCACCCTTTTCCAAAGGCTAACGACATAATTATACTTGTTCACAAGCTCATGCTCCTGGGACAGGAAGATCCTGAACGTTTTTTCAGCTTTATTTTGTTAAGAATTCACATTAACTCAATGTGTGTCAGGAAAAACAAAAGCCCCTTTACAATACTCCTGAAAAGCAAAAGGCAGATTTGGGTTCACGTGGTTCAATACTTTTTTCTCACACAACGCAAATGCAATGGTACATTGAGTAATATGAAATACACTTTTAATTCTTCACAGATTGTAACCACTAGCCAAGCCATGCAAGGAGGCAACGCAAATGCAGGACACGTGGAGGACAGAAGGCGCAGCTCCAGAATCAAATAATCAACTCTAGGCTGGACGACTACATGTGGGGGTAGCTAATTATATTTAAGGGGTGGGAGAGAGAGAAGAGTAGTGGTTGTATTTTTCCTCTGACACTTTCTGTTAGAACTTTTGCTGAACAATAATATTCGTATCTCCTATTGGGAGAATTCAGTTTTCTTCCTTCGTCTGAATTCTCTTTTTCGTAACCTATTTTCACGTTACAATCTGGTGCTTTCATCGAGCCTTCACCACCTATGGTGGAAAATACCAGACTCAAGGAGCTCTCGGCAAACATGACCAAACTTCTCGAAACATTAGAAAACGTCACCATGAATACAGAACCCGTTTTGAAACGCTAGAGGAAAACCTAGATGCTCTGTTAAAACAGAATCGTGGTCATGCCAGTCATCCGCATCAACAACATGATGGACAAAACGAAAATGGCAGTACCACTTCTCAACAACCATTTCAGGTGAGAAACATTAGACTAGATTTTCCAAAGTTTGATGGCTCAGAGGTGCTCCAATGGATCTTTAAGGCGGAACAATTTTATGACTACTACAACACTTCTGATGCTTACCGTTTAACCATTGCTGTCATCCACCTGGAGAAAGACGTGGTACCCTGGTTTCAGAAAGACGTGGTACAAAGCAAGGTTAGTAGCTAAGGGATTCACTTAAACCTATGGAGTGGATTACATGGAAACATTTGCTCCTGTTGCAAAAATGAATACAGTTTGGATGATATTATCCCTGGCAACTAATTATAGTTGGAACTTGCAACAATTTGATGTTAAAAATGCCTTCCTCCATGGAGAAATTGAAGAGGAGATCTAGTGGAATTGCCCCCTGGATATGGTAGAAAAACAGCTACCAACACTGTTTGCAAGCTAAAAAAGACATTGTACGGGCTAAAACAATCACCACGAGCATGGTTTGGAAGGTTTACTAAAGTTATGATGGATATGGGCTTTAAACAAAGTCAAGGAGACCACACTCTGTTTGTTAAACAGTCTCAGTCAAAGGGAGTAACAATGTTACTAGTTTATGTGGATGATATTATAGTAACAGGTGATGATGAGGAGGAGCAACAATTGTTAGGCCAACATCTGGCCAAGAACTTTGAAATTAAGACTTTGGGAAAATTGAAGTATTTTTTGGGAATTGAAGTGGCCCATTCCAAAAAGGGAATATTCATATCTCAACAAAAATATATCACTGATTTATTGAAAGAAACTGGTAAGACAACATGTAAGCCTGCAAATACACCAATTGACCCAAACTTGAAATTGGGAAACACAGAGGAAGATACTGCAGTTGATAAGGAAATGTATCAAAGGCTAGTTGGTAGACTGATATACTTATCTCATACTAGACCTGATGTTGCATTCATTGTGAGTCTAGTTAGCCAGTTCATGCACCAACCGAAGGAGATTCACTTACAAGCTGCACTAAGAATTGTGCAATATTTGAAAGGGACCCTAGGCAGAGGAATCTTGTTTGAACGAAATGAGAATGCAAATCTGGAAGCATACATAGATGCAGACTATGCAGGGTCAATTGTGGATAGGAGGTCAACTACGGGATATTGCACTTTCCTTGGAGGGAATCTTGTGACTTGGAGGAGTAAAAAACAAAAATGTGGTAGCTAGATCTAGTGCTGAAGCAAAATTCAGGGCAATGACACAAGGGATATGTGAACTACTCTGGCTAAAAATCATCTTGGAAGACTTAAGGATAAAGTCAGATGATCCAATAAGACTTTATTGTGATAACAAATCTGCTATTAGCATAGCCCATAATCCAGTGCAACATGATAGAATCAAACATATTGAGGTTGACAGACATTTTATCGAAGAAAAATTAGACAGTGGTTTGATCTGCACTCTATGTCTCCTCACAAGACAAACTTGCAGATATTCTGACGAAGGGGCTGAACAACAAATACTTTGAGAATATTGTTTCCAAGCTGGGAATGGAAAATACCTATTCACCAGCTTGAGTGGGAGTGTTAGAATCTGTTTTATTGTTTCCTTATTTAGCAAATTATAATTATAGTGAATCCCACAATCATAGGGATTTGGGTGTAGGTGTTATTATTATATTTCCTAAAATAGCTTTCTAGCCTTGTATATATGAATTGTAATCTTAGCATGATATGAATAAGAGAGAAATTCCTTTCTACCCTAAATTTTAACACATTTGTTAACTCTCCCAATACAAAGAATATCAACCAATATATAGACTTTAAAGTTCACATATAGTTGGAACAAGATAAGGCCCTTACATGGCCCAAACAAAAAAATCAGAATAGGGAAAAACAACTAACAGAAAACTAACTAACTATATATATTCAATTTGAAAACAACTAACTAAATGTGTACATTGAACAATACTAATAGTCCGTACCATTTTTTCTTACCCAAAAATCACTCTTAAGATTAGAGAAAGTAACAATAGTTGAACCCATAATCACTTGATCACATAAGGCTTTCATATGATGATTGACATTTAGCCAATAATCCCAAGAGCTTATTAGACTAAGGTTCAAAAGTAATTGTAAATTTATCTCAGTCTAAATTCAACACGGTATATCAATTAAGATATTCTGTCACCTTCCTCTCTCTCTCTCTCTCTCTCTCTCTCTTCACATCTAACTCTAAATTCAATCTGTTATCAAAACTAGTACGCATACACTAACCTGTACCCATCACAGTTCCACTGCCATGTTCCCAAGACATAGAACTGTTCTTGATTTCCAAAAAACAATTATTTTTCCTCCTCTAATTTTGGTAGTTTTCATTTCTCATTTCTTCTTTCTAGTCACTTGATCTTGAACGAAAAGTCCTGCTCCCATATTTTTCTCGCTTGTCTCATCCACTGTTAATCTTCCTGATGACCTTCGCAGGTTCAGTCAACTTTCCAGCCTGATCAGTAACACTTTCAGCAAATTTTCTAACTTTCAGCAATCTTTGCAGTACTTTTTCTGGTGATCTTAGATGTCATCTCCAGCTATTTTAAAATAAACTAAGTCAAATCTCCTGTGGTTGTCAATCTTCAGCTACTGTTAGTGTTCAGTGGTCTTTTCTGCTCTAATCAAGCCCCATGTCTTTTCAACTGAGCTTAGTGGATCGTATACTAGTTAGACAGGTTTATTTGCAACAAGAACAAACTCCAGCTATTTTACAAAAAACTATGTCAAATCTCCAGCTGCGTCAGATCTGCGGTTGTCAATCTCCAGCTACTGTTAGTGTTCAGTGGTCTTTTCTGCTCTAATCAATCGCCATGCCTTTTCAACTGAGTTTAGTGGATCCCATACTAGTTAGATAGATTTATTTACAAAAATAACCAAGCTAAGCAAATTTTAGCTTGAAAGGAAGTGTTAAAATAATGTGCAGTACGTCGTTGAAGGAGTTCATGCATCACACGTTAACTACATTTAGTTTTCATAAGAATAACATTTTGGGAAGTGGCTTACATACACTCTATTTGCCTAGGAAATAGAACTTGCTTAGTATATTACTCTCTCTACATACATATATATATATATATATATATATATATATATATATATATATATATATATATGTGTGTGTGTGTGTGTGTGTGTGTGTGTGTACAAGTTTAATTTCTTATTTTTGTCTTCATTTTGGGATGAAATGTTGATAAATAAGTTTTAGAAAGGAAAGATAAGAAATTACTGAAATAGAGGATATGGCACATTCTAATAATGATCTCATTGGTGCTTTTTGAAATAGTAATTTTTCTATCATTAAATGGCTGCAATGCTACAGAGTAAGGATACTGGTACGTTCCATCAGCAGGAGATGAATGGCAGAATTAACCAGTTGTATTGATTCTTCAAGGGCGGTGATGACATAGCTCCGAGCAATTGAATCAGACTGGAACTGTGAAATGTGCCAACCTTGTGATGTAATGGAGAAAGGGTTGCACCCTACTGACCATAACCAGTCCTGTCATATACAGAAATAAATCTTACAATATGGTGGTTCAAATACACTTAAAAACGAAGTTACATTTTAGTATATGGAAATTGACTGTTCTAGGAACTGGGGACACAGTTCACACATGCTAATCTCTAAATGAGTACGTATATTGTTGACAAAGGCATTCAGCATCCGGAACCAGGACAAATTGAAAAGTACACACGTCACTTTTTGTATTTGAGGGGATTTGGGGAGTGTTGAAAGGTGTGGTTAAGGTAAAAATTAACTGCCTTGTTGAATTTTAAGGGCTTAGGTATACCCAAAGAAGAGTATACAGTCAATTCACAAGAACTGAACCTCAACAAACGAAAGATATCTGGATTCAGTAAGACCTAAACCACTAAATGCATCAAAGAAATAGATTGAACTCCAAATATTGGACATAAAATGTACCTCAATTGCGGTCTCATGGGCCTGACCATAGACAAGATGAAGGGGAAGCAAACCAGCAAGATGCTCAGCAGTGGAAGCAACTGCAGCTTTTATAGGCTGCCTTTATCATCCATATAAAGGATGAAATCGTGAAAGAACTGATGAGTAGATTTTCGTACGATAAATAAAGGTACTATCTCAATTGTTCAATATAGAATTCTATAGAAGTTCACCTCTTCCCCTTCCCCTTAACGGTGAAATCAATAAAATACGATGCTTTTGACAAAAATATTGAAAAGTAAGGCCTAGTATCAACAAATTTCCCTCAAAAGCATGAAACATTGCTTGATAACCTGATTTTTTGGCTCCATAATCAACAAATTCCCCCAAAGGCAACCCTTTTTAAAAACGTGCTTTGCAAGAAAGATGAATAAGCAATTCTAGAAAGTTGGAAGATAGGTTTCTGAATCTTACCTCAAGTCCAGTAGAAGTGAATGCCCATTACAATGTAAATGGCTTTCCCAGGAGGAGGGCTCTGACTGAACGACAATAATCATGTCAGACAGAGCTTTTGCCTGAAAATATTTGTCTAGTAAAAGTGGTTCACTGTAGATGAACCAAAAGATTGGAACCTCGAGCACGGACCTGGAATGTGCATGCCTACCTGCACCATTCACAAATATTAATATATTTGTCAATAGCCAGAATATCAAGAATAAAAGAGAACTTTATTTTAAACTTATATCAAAATGTAAGTGAAAAGAAGAAAATAACTCATGTCATAAAATTATGTTTTCAACCACAATATGCAACCACTACATGCTAGATGTAGAAAGTCCTTTATTAATCCCTATTATTTTACACTAAATATCTTTAGTTTTTCCATTTGACATCCAAGTTTTGCTGATAAAAAACAAGACAATTTTGGTGTGCTTAATATATTTATCTAATATGCAACAAGCTTAATTATGACCAGGAGCAACTTTGTTTCGAGATATAAGTCATGATTAAAGAACAAAAAACAAGTAAACGAGACCATGTTAGATGACCTCAAAAAGAAGAAGACAGACACTACTAGGACGGACGGAGACTTCCAAAAATATTAGAAGTAACAAGAAGCGCCAGATGATCATGTCATCTATGGCGACCATATTTCTCATGGCATGAGATATTTGTCAAGAAGATGGAAGTTTAGAGATCCCGGTTGGAAAAAAATCCGTCATGAAGTCAAAAGCATTCAAGATAGAGAAGCAAGAAGAAGATGAAGAGAAGTTGCTCAAGAGTATTCTTGGATTGATGTAGTGCTAGAAAAAGAACTGCAACCAAGATCAAACGACCTTGATGTAGCACCTATCAAAAGATGTCTCTTGTGCTAGCATCAATTGCGGATGACCAAGTCAAAATGGAATAACCAGAACCTGGGGTGCTTTGAACCAGACACATCTACAGGATGTCATAATGTCTAAATCCCTACGGTTGACTCAAGACTATCTCATAAAGATGCAGATACAAGTACCAACTATAAATGAGCAAAAGTCTTTTTTGGTATTGTTAGGGCACCAAGTCGATTGAAGAGGAAGGACTTTATTTCAATCACCTCAAAGTACAAGAAGTCAAAGGATGTGAGAAGAGAGTCGAGACTCTCTAAGAAAAGCTCTACATAGCTCTCACCCACCATGAACTTGCAGTGAGTATTAGAATATACCTGGGTTTATTGAAACCCAGCATACACTTGACCTCACTATAACTTTTTCTTTTCAGACATGTAAAGAATTAGTCAGTTAGGTACAGGTGGACAGACCCTAAGTAATAGAGTCACATCTCTGCACATATTTTTCAGTTTTCAATACTGCAGTATGTCGAGCATATTATTATGCCCCAAATACTGTAATACCCCATTTTATTCAACAGAAGCTGCACAAACCCAATATACATAGTCCGTGACAGACTTTTGGTCACTTAGTGAAGCAAACACTACGACCTTGAAACTCCAAGCTATAAGGTATAAAGAGTTTAAGACACACACAAACTAATGTAATATTTAGGACTGATGCTACTATCATTCCAACACGGTATGCTACACTTGCTATGCAGCAATTGAGGTATAACATCAAACATCTTATAGAATGTATGCGAAGGTTGTTTAAACTCATCTCTAATTCAGACTTAATTATTTATTTAATTGAGTAAGGATTTCAAAATAAAATTCCACCAAATTTGCTTCGAATAAAAAATGTGCAATGAATGAAAATAGATTGAGCAGCATATACACTAATCAATGGTTGAAACAAATTTTCCTTCCACCCTTTTTTTTTTCTCTCAACTTCAAGAGGATTGCCCAACTTATTCTCATTTTTCCATGTACAAACAAATGGCATTCTAAAACGGGATTTAAGGATATAAGAATGACCTTTAAGAGAACCATGTTTATTCAGCCTTTGCAATTGATATTGCAGAATAGAAGAATCAAGATATGTTCGAACTGTCTTTCGGTAGGTTCCATTGATAAGCAGTAAAGGTACAGCAGCTGCTCGTCGTGCAACTGCAAAGGCCATTGCTAAGGCAGGATCCTCCGACAGCGGCAACCTAAAGTCATAGTTATGCAACCAGAAAACTAGGGAGAATGCACAATTTTATAGGAAAGTGATAAATCAGACCCACAGCATTGTGTTAAGAAAACATTTGACCAACCAAATACCTAATTAAAAGTAGGGTAAGGAAAGAGTAGAATGAAAAATTCACGACATACATGTGCTCACTGAACATTGCTTTCTGAGAAGGAACTGTCAATGAGGAAAGGCTGTCCTTTATAGCATTCATATCCACAGGAAGCTGTTTATTGTGCCTAACTTTCTGCAAAAAATAATACAAGGGCAACATCAATATTCAGCTGTTGCAAGCCTTTTCAAATGATCGAACAAACATCTTACCTCCTGTGTCACGAAAAACAACTGAAAGGATATCTTTTCATAATAATGGAAGGCACCATCAGCAACCGAAGGTGACACAATATGTCTCATAGATCCCCACAGTGTTGCACCTAGATGTGCAAGAAAAGAATCACGTGCAACGGTGTAATTTTGGAACTCCTGCAAAGGGGTAATTCCTTGAATGAAGAGGTCCAACCAGAAATTTAAACTACATAAAAATTGTGGGCATACAATTCATTATAGTAATTGACTAAATTAACAAAGATTAACTGGCTGACCTCTTGTGTGTCACTGAATAGATTCCAGCTCTCCATCCGTTTCAAAGCTTCTATGGCCTTTTTCTTATGACTTTCATCATATTCTTCACCTTCAAATGACTGTAGCTCATTTCTCAAATCCCGCATCCTCTCATCAAGTTCTGAAATTATCAAATGTTACAAGCTGTACAAAAAACTACGATAAAACGTTGTAGATTTTAAACCTACAGAAACTGAGTTGTGAAATTTACAAGGTCTGATAGTTAGAATGAAAAGGTAAAGCAAAACATAACTGCATACAAATAAAAGCTGGATGAGAACATCTCAGTAGCAGAGAAGCACAGAGCTTAAAGTTCAATTTAGAAATTTGAAGGCCAAAATCTACATAATGAGATTACCTTCACAAAGAGCAAGCTTAACTTTCCTTCCTTTGCAATGCTTAAAAGCAAAAAGCTCATATATATCAATCTCAGCTAAAAGAATATCAATGGCCTGGTGTTCCTTCTGCAACATCAAAAGTAACAATTGACCCACTTTTAGAAAATTGAGTGTGGAAAGGAGGGACATTTACTACGTATATCGGATGCCTACATTCCTCTCAACATCCTTATTCACATTCCAATGATATCAAAGTCTGCAAACACTACATAAAATTCCTGTCAATTTGAGAGAAACCTAGAATAAGTGTTTATTTCTATCACAATTTGTTTCACATCCTTAATAATTTTGGTTGAACCAAGCTTTTCTTTTTTTATTTGTTTGGAGTATTTACAAATTTATGAGGTACCAATTATCACGGTTATTTACATTTATTACAACTCTCTAAAACATCATTCTTAGAAGAACCATATGCAATATGCAATATATTGTTAGATCCGACTTAGTTTACATACATCACCAAATACAGAAAATTTCTCCTGAATAGCATCTTGCAATCGGTCTTCAGCTTCTTCTTCTGAAATTTCTGCAATCGGCAAAGCAAATGGATCAAAATAGCCAGAAATATAACATGGCATCAAGACTTAAGCCATTAACAGTGAGCAGAACAAATAAGATTCAACTTTACAAGTCGACATAATATATCAGAGGTGCATGGCATTGATGGAATTTCTTGATTGATCCGAATTTGGTCCCAAATAGATCAAAATATGGGTGCATGTCACTAAGGATCATAATCATGTAAAACTTAACCAACTTTTCTTAATCTCTTCTAAAGAATAAACTACTAAGAACATATTCAATTACTCAGCAGCTGGTTGGCTTTACTGGTAAAAGAAGTCATGCCATGGTCTGTTTGTTTAAGACGTGTCAGTTTATTAACATAGTAATAATGGTATTGAGTACCTTTTGCCAAAATAGTCTTAGCCTTCTTCCAGAGGGAGTGACAAAATGATCTAAAAGTCCCAAATATTTGGTTCAACAGATTGTCATAACAAGGCACAAAACTGAAAATTCATCTAATTCCACTATTCAACTTTGCCTCATGGTATTTTATTATTATCTTCCAAATGATTATGAAAACCTTGGGCATGAAACCAAATATACCTTTGACATAGTCAATTGTACCTTTGACATAACCATGAATCATTGTGATAGCCTGCAATTGAGAAGTCAGCAGTTGACCCCTATAGTAGCAGACTTTATTGACCAAAACACTAATTTTAGGCCTAGTAATAGTATATATTGCAAGGCACCAACAATTTAGCTATGAAGTGAAGGGGGTCCTACATATAATCTCAACCCAGTTTGGAATGTTAATGCGTCCAAGAACAGGATTGGCAAAGCCTTTTGACTCAGCCATGCTAACTCTACCTAGAAGATTATGATATATTTTGCTTGATATGTTGCAAAATCTTGTCAGAAAAAGCTATTTAATTTTAAAAGCTATATTACTCTTTCATATAGAAACCGTATTAACAAAATTATCAGTAGAGTTGGATGCGCTACTAGGCTGAGACAAGATTAGGGAAGTTCTATCTTTTGTTTGGTAAAGGGAGTGGATTATGGAGGATTGATTTAGAGTAATTTGGAGAGAGAGTGAACGGAAAGTGAAATGGTTTGGTTCTGAGTAGACAGTTTGTTAGTATGTGAGATCGATTTGATTGAATTAATTGAAGATTGGTAGGTTGCTTTTTCTTTTGTAAAATAAAAAATGCCCTCATTGTATACTTTAAAATATAAACATTTTTTGTTAGAAAAATTAGCTGAGAAAATGGAAATGAATTATTTCTTAAAATATTATTATAAAATATTATTTATTAATTGACAATAATAATTTAAAAAATAAGAAACACTAACTAAATAAATAAAAATAGGGGCAAAATAGTCATTTACATACAGTGCTCACAAAACTCCCACTTTCTCCAGAGATTCACCCAAATCACCTATACCATACCCAAAATCCTCACAAATACACTCAAATATTTCTTCATAAATAGTAAATCTGCTGAATCAAACACACCAGAAGAGAGAACATTTGAGCCAAGGAAACCCTAAGATTTGACATAAAAGGTAGTGGGACGAATTTCAAAGCAAATACCATTATCATTTACAAATTTGGTTACACTCACAATATTTTTGGCTATTGAGGGCACATAAAAGAAAGACATGTAAATATACCTAAAAGGCAACCTCTTGATGTGGCATTGCAGTTTGTTGCTTCAGCAATTCAGGGGTTGTTGTAACATGAGTGTTCCCCTTGAATCAAAATACCTATTTTGGGATCGTTGAGGTAGTAAAAAGCTAGGGGGCCCGAGGACTAGTGGCAAACTGATAGGGACCATAAGGTGAACTAACTGCAGTACAGTAAGGTTGGGTCAAGGAAATAGTTAGACCCTAAAAATTGGATGATTGTCCTAATCATTTTTAGATTGACCATTGTTAGGATTGGTAGTAACACAAATACTTCAGCATGACTATAATGGTACAACTTGACATTGAATGTTACATGGACCATCATGACCTTTGTGACTGCTAAGTCTCCCCCACCACGATAGTCACCACCACCAAAGTAATTTTGACATTGAGAATAATTATTATGAGCGAGTAGGACTTGAGGTATAAAATCAGCACTGTTTTTTCTTTAGCGATTTGTGCACTTTGAGTAAGATTGAGCATCTTCAAGTTTTGTTTCTTGTGCACCACGAGATTCAACCTCTTCAAAAGATAACACCTCATGCTTACTATTTATAACAAAAACAAGTGATTCATAATTGATATGAAGACTTTTAAGAAGAGCATCAAGTTTTGTTCCTATTCAGAAACAAGTTCGTCGATTGAGGTTATGTATGCAGCAGTGATTTGATCTGAATAATCAATTCCGAAACCAACCAATCACATTTCTTTATGTTTAGAAGCTTCACTCAAAGTGGAAGAGCCTTTGCCTTAGTGTGCATAGTGAAATAGCTAGGAATTTTGGCCCAAAGTTGATACCATTAACAATAACCAAAACACAAGGAAAACAGAAAATAACAAACATGAAGATAGGTGCAAAGTAATTGATCTTGTAGCTACTCAGATTGACATGCAGATTTTCAATCATGCAAATATGAACATCAACAATGATGAACTGAGGTAGAATCTCAGAATTGACAAGGTAACAATAAAGATAATGCATAGTTATGACAGGTTGATATATAGATTCCAGGTGAAAATTTAAATAGGCAAGTTCTCACTAATAGCATATGAAAAATTAACTAGCACTGTGTAATAAATAATGGATTATTAGAATAAAAATATCCTCAATATCTCCATAGTGGTGAGGGAAAAAAATCTTCAGAATCTGCCTATTTATGTTAGCATATTTTATTTTCTTATTTAAAAAAATTAGATTCTTACAAATAGAGATGACGTCATATTGTAATTGTTGGAGATCCCACGTCAACTAGGAACAAGGCCAATCTATAGTATATAAGTGAGGCAAAACTCACCTAATAAACCGATTTGGTGAAGATAAGTTAAATTTAAACTCACTTCCTAATATGACTCGCTCACTTCTCTCAATGATTTTGCTGAATCTTATCCTTGCAGCCATGTTCATTGCTCTATTTTCCTCTGGTGTTAGTAGCAAACCCTCTTGTCAAGGAGCATGCACTCAATTTCCTGACTATACTAGTCATTGCCAAAGTTTACATTATACAATAGGGATATACACTATAGATGTATGCTGCTGTTCCAAATAATCAATGTCATTTTTATATGAATGCAAATAAGTGAAGTATTATCCCAAGTTCGAAATGTTCATATCCGGAATGAGAGGGTAAATTGGAGATCCTAGATCACCTAGGAATAAGGTCAAATTATAATATATAAGTAGGGTGCAATCGTCACCTTACAAATTGGTTTTTTGAGGTTGATTTAGACATGAGCCCACTTCCTAAGAGTTATCAATAAAATAATTATTTGTTTCATTACATATTTAAAGTCATTCTATCCAAAGTGGTTGGTCAGTGTCTGCGTCAGGGCACGATTTAGGGATTTTTCAAGCTCTTAATATGATATTGAGAAAACTATTATACTGAACTTAAACTTATTACTGAGAGTTCCCAATTTATAGATATTATGCTGAACTAAGTACTAATATATTACAACGGTATAAGTAACTATACAGCTGTCATTGACAGCTACGACAACTAACACTATATTCTAATATCAAAAGTATGATTTACAGCTGGATAAATCACAAAAAATCAAACATTGAATTACTACCTGAAGCTGAACCAATCGGTTTTTCCACACTTGGTAAACTTGCTTCTGTACGCACACCTTCTCCACCAACAGCAGGTCCCCATGTAAAGGGACCAGCACTTAAATCAATAAATGCCCATCTGGTAAAAACACTAGCAAATGTAAACGAAAAGAGATGTGTATGAGTGAAAATTTTGTATTTTGTGAAGCAAGAGAAATTGAACCTGTTCTTTCCAATCCATGTATCAGTGAGACAATCTGCCTGAAAACCACTGTAGTCTGCAGATTTTAATACTTTTTCTAGATGGAGCTTCAGGTCTTGATCCTTCCCTTTCAGTAACTAGAAATACAGGGTAAAAAGAAATGAAAACTTCAGGAAAACGTAGGGCAAAAATTTTAGTAAGTAAATCTACTTTCCTATGTCAAGAGTAGAGACATATCTGATGAGTATACACCTGTAAAGCTTTGACCTCAATGATCTCAACTATGTCTTTTCCTTGATACAACCCCCGAAAATTATCTAGTGCATCTAGCCATATATTATGCCATTCCATCTGCATTTTGTTGTTGTACCAAAACAGCAAACATTTAATAAAAAATTACACTGCCTACACCATGAACTCCAGAAAAGAGACTAGACCCAAATTGTAAATGAGCACTGAGCAGGACTACAGTAGAAATATTGCTAGTTACTCTTCAGCTTCAAGCAGAGAAATATATAATCGGAAAGCACACGAAGATTATGCTTTTGTGGTTTGTAAAATATATAAATTCACGTCCTGAGAGGGTTTCTTTCTCCTTTATTACAATTTTTAACACTTTGAAATTATCCATTCACCTTCATTCTCCCTACTATCTAATGAGTCAACGGTGTTTTAGGACTCCAAAAAATTCCAAATTTTGAGTTTTGCTCCCAACTTCCAAAACTTTGGCTTTAGTCCCTATATTTTTTTTTTTCAATACCCAAAATTTGGTCCCAGTATAGAGGGAAAAAGTGTTAGCTTTAGAGACTAAGTTTGCTTATTTTAAAAAATACAGGCATGAATGAAAAATAATAGTTTTAGAAACTCGAAAGAAAAAATAAAAATTTCAAAAATTTTCAGGTACTACAAACACTATTAACCCCTATCTAATTGATCTCCAATAACTAAATGTCTGCCCATTCCTAGCTAATTTCCACTTTCCATCTGCATTAACTCCTAGTTAACTTTTGGTGTAGCTGATAAAGAGGCCAATGATAAATAGTAGTCATGGAAAGAAAGAGAGTAGAAAAATCTTGAGACATGAGATGATCATTTGGAGTCCAATTGATGATGCAATAGGACATTTTGGTGCAAGAGGTAGGGAAAGGGAATCTAAAATAGAAGAGTTTATTCGGAGGACTAGTAGCCAATTTTGCATGCGCAAGAGATCAATAAAGTAGAACTGCATGCGGATTAATATTAGTTTTGTAGGTAATGAAGTTCAAAAGAAGTAGAAAAAATAGCTAAACCTTGTACCAATTGAATTTGGTATAAGACTATCATAAGTCATCCAATCATGTGAAAGATTTGACTATCACATATCAGGCAAAATAAAAACTAATGAGCATATATGCTTTCACCATACAAGGAAATGAAATACTTACAATATCAGCATCCTCGGTTCTTGTCCAAGAAAATTTCATCATTGGATGCTTTACATACAATGGTCGCTGAATCTTAGTAAGAGCTGTGAAGCAAAGTAAGTACCTAATGAGAGGTTGTAAGTAAAAGAAAGAAGAAATGAACAGGGACTGCAAACATCAACTGCAGAAGTATATAAAAAATAATGAAACTTTGAATAAGCATTGTTGTTATGGAAAGACTTTGTGGTGTTAATTTTACTTGAATTTAGAGATGGCCAAAACCAGTCAGTTTCATCTCAGCAAATGTATGTGTATACATGTGTGTGTATAAACATGACTACAGCTATATCTCAAAGAGGAAGGCTAAAACCTATGTTCCATAACCTAAAGTAGGTACACCCAAAAACAGCTTTTCTAATAGCAGTACAACAAAATAATTATACCTATTTCAATACTCTTTCTCAAGCTGGAGCATATAAATTGTATGCACCAAGCTTGAAACATATAAATTGAACTCTAGACCCTCTTAAGGACAGTTAGAATGTCTGCAAGCTGGTCATCGACTTGATGAATCCAGTCTTAGACAAAATGACAACCGATCTCATACCTAGAATATTTTCAGGAATGTTTTCTGCCTGAAGAAGCTTCATTTGCAAACTCTTATTCTGCACAATATGCTAGGTGTTAGTGTTGACACTGAAGGCCTTGATTGAGTAGAGATAAATATTTAGCGATTACACTTTGCTCATAAATAGTGCATAAATTCTGCAGAAGAATGTCAAACATAGTATGATACATTTTATAAATGACACAACCAAATCACAATAGCAGTGCACAGTCTAAGGAGAAAAGACAACATTTCATATACCTCCTTTAGCAAGTTTATTTCGGGCTGAGATAAACCTCTCCTGAAATATTTTGCAAGAGAAACAAAATGTAAAACATGCAGTAACAAAAGCATGGCCAAAATAGTTAATTTTGACAAATACCCGTAAGTTAGACTTGAACTATGGATGATAATAAAGAATTATTTTATTGATATCAATCACACCAATTACATTCTCATCATCTCTATTTGTAATGACCGAAGCTTTTAAAAAAAATAACTACAGAGATATTGGAAATATTTATTTTATCCTAATAATTTGTTATTTACAACACTCTCCCTCAAATTGTTAAATGAATATCAATCTCATTCCTAACTTGCCTACAAGATCCTTGAATCTAACCTGAGGAAGCCTTCTAGTGAAAAATGTTCGTTATCTGAAATCTTGTAAGGACATGAGTTGTAACCAATAGGCTTATGTCAAGATTCTCTTTGATAAAGTACCTGTCAATTTCAATATATTTGGTCCCATCATGTTGGACTGGACTATGGGCAATGCTCACGACTAACTTGTTATCATAGTACAATTGCATAGGAATGTCAACCAATACTTTCAGGTCATGAAGAATGATCTTCATCCAGAGTCGTTCACACACCTTGAGCAAGGGGCTCAAAATTCAGCTTTTGCAATGGAACAAGTGTTTTTTTTTTTTTTTTTTTTTTGTTTCTCCAGTTCTCTAGACTTTCTCTAAAGAACATACTCAAGTGTAATTACATAACCTACATAGTCTGCATTAGTATATATCTCAAGGCCAAAGTGTCTTCTTTCCTAAAGAAACCTTTCATGGGCTTACTTCGAGTAATGAAGAATTGTATCAACTATTTGCATGTGTCTTTCACTTAGACAATGCATAAACTAGTTTACCACACTAACTGCACAACAAATGTCTGGTCATGTGTGAAGTTTTTCTACCGGAGAACTCTTCCCGCTTCCAATTTATGATTTCGTTCAATAGGAACTCCTAAGGTTCTACATCCTAGCATACATGTTTCTTTAAGGAGATCAAGTACATATTCCCCTTTTTAAATGCAATAGGTAAATCTTCAGTAACACTTACCTCCTCTCTATTGCCTTAGATAACCTCACCTCCAAGTCAGACAACTCTTCTTTCTCCAAAGTCAAAGTGGGTTGTCTTCTTTGATATTTTCTGCCAAAGAATTTGGTTTCTTCTTCCTCACTATGGGTTGGTTCGTTCTATTTGCGGTGGCATCATCACTCAAATCTTGAGCATCCTACAAAGATAAATATGGTAATGAAACTCCTTTACTTCAAGTGTTTTCTCCCTCTAAAGCGCAAGGCTGACATGAAAGGTGACATTTGTGGTGATATAAACACGACGACTCTCAAGATGATAACATTTGTATCCTTTTTTATTATAAGGATAATCAACAAAACACATTTAAGAGCTCTAAGATCTAATTTACTACGATTACGATTATGAGAGTAAACAAAAACAAAATATCCAAATACTTCACAAGGTAGACTTGACGCTAAAAGAGTAGAGGGGATAAAAGACAGAAAGACTCAATAGGACTAATATTATTTAAGATAAGAGTGGGTAACCTGTTGATGAGGTATTGCAGTTAACATAACTTCTCCCCAATAGGTTTTAGGAACAAACATCTAGAATAGGAGGGCTCTAGCTACTTCTAAAAGATGATGATTTATCCTTTACGCAACTTCGTTTCATTATGGAGTGTTAACACATTAGTTCATGAACAATGCCATTATGAGACAAAAAATTTGGATAATTCTTTATTCAAATACTCAGTACCACTATCAAACCTAATTCTTTTGATAGTTTTTTCCAAATTGATTTTGGACAAGACAAAAAAATTAACAAATTTGAAAGGCCTCATTTACTTTTCATAATGTATGTCCACATGACATGAGTACAATCATTAATAAAAGTAACAAAACATTTTGCACAAAAAATAAATTCTAAAGCAGGTCCCTAAATATCAAAGTGAATCACGTCTAATGGGAAATTACTCTTTTAGCAGATATGGGATAAGATGCAGTATGATGCTTTGACAATTGACAAATATCACATTTGAAAGACTCAACAAGCTTGATAGTGAACAAATAAGGGAGTAGAGATTTTAAGATGTTAAAGGAGGAATGCCCAAGTTTTCTATATTGAAGCCATATTTGGGAATTTGCCCATGTTTTTGATGTTACTTTTTGGCTTATGAGCTTTGTTTTATTTTGGCCCTTGGATTTCAATAGATACAACTCACTTTGCCCTTTGGCAACTATAATCGTCTTCCTCATGGTAAGGTCCTAAACAACACAATAAGGAGAAAAAAGTTATAGAACAATTCAAATCTTTTGTAAGCTTTGTATAAATATAAGGTTATTTGGTCAGTTATGGGACATATAAAACATACTTTAATACAATAGATGATTTTAAATAATATTTTTGGATCCACATATGGGTCCACTATCACCATTTGCAATTGTAATGATTTGTCCTATGGTGATTTTGGAATATGTATCGAAGAGCTTAGGAAAAGGAGTCACGTGATCAATTGCTCCTAAATCAACAATCCAAAGACGCTAATACAAATGAACAATAGTATTGAATGTACTCTTACCTTGCTTACCTTTCATGGGTAGTGTATACGATTCAAAGGACTTAAAATTCCTCTTTAAAAGTTTTCCATTGGACATTGAAACACAAGAGCAAAGAGATAATAAAGATTAAACCCTCATCACTTTAATTCGTAAGAAAAAAAACCTGTTTGGTTACAAAACCAAATCATAGTTAGTTAGAAGCATGGGTCAACAAAATAGAGAAAAAGAATGGTAGGTTTATTCTAGAAGAAGATTAAATGGAGAGAGATGGGGTTGGTTATTAGATTGAAACAGTTAAGGTGGTTATGGGAAGAGGAGAGTGTTGTTCGAAGGTTGGTCTACTTAATGACCAACCTCAGGGATTTTTGGAGGGGGATGTTTTGTATATTAACAGGACTAATCCTGTGTGAAAGGACTTTTGTTCCTTTGTAAAGAGTTGTATTCTTTTGTTTTCATCAATAAAGAGGTCATTCAAAATTATATTGATTTCTTTTTCCTTTCGAGTGGTCTGACGATGAGTTAATGGAGTAGGTGAAGGGGTTCTAGAAGTGCTCGTGGGGGTAGTTGGGAGTTTATTTTTTTTAGGAACTTATCAAATTGGTCTGACCTGCCAAATATTTAAGTGGAAATTGGAACATCGCATTAGTGCATCGGAGAAATGGGTTAGCAAGCATGGTTGCGTCATCTCGGATTTGATGGCTGACATAGCGAAGGTGAAAGCAGGTATTCTAGAGTTAAGGGAGATCAGAGAAATTCTGAAAGAATACAAGAAAAGTGACAAAAGCTCGGAGAAAGGGTAAAACTCCTTAAAGTTTGTGAAAAGTTTGTCCTTTCTGAATTGGGAGGAGTGGACATTATTCTTGGGGTAGCGTGGCTGGCAATGTTGGGAGACGTTAAGGTTAATTGGAGCTCTCTCATGATGAATTTTCACTATCAAGGCAAGCCGGTTCAAATTAAAGGAGAACCCTCTTTGACCAAAATGTTTGTGTCCCCTCGAGCCCTAAGAAAGGAGAAGGAAATTGAAGTTGTTTCGGTCTTTTGGGGAGGAGACAAGGGAAAGAACAGGAGTCTATGGGAGAGAAAACGAAAGAGCTAGAGAAAGTTTTGGAAGAGTGTAGGGAAATTTTTGAAGAACCCAGGGAATTGCCTCCTAATAGGAGAGTGGATCATAAAATTCCACTAAAGAGCGGTATTGAAGCGATAAACATACAACCTTATAGATATCCACACGTAATGAAATCAAAGATTGAAAGACAAGTGGTAGAGATGTTAAAGGCACGAATCATATGACCCAGTAATAGCCCCTTTACTAGCCCGGTTATACTTGTGAAGTTGAAGGTTTTATGTGGATTATAGGGCTTTGAACAAGGCGACCATCCCTATTCCTGTGATTGAAGAGTTGTTAGATGAACTACATGGAGCCATTACTTTCCGAAGGTGGACTTGGGTTAAGGATATCATCAAATACGAATGAATGACGAATATATACAGAAGATTGCACTCCATACTCACCTTTGGCATTATGAGTCTCTATTGATGCCCTTTGGCATTATGAGTCTCTATTGATGCCCTTTGGCTAACTAATGTGTCAACGACCTTTCAATGAGCCATGAACTCCATCATCCAAGAATTCTTGAGGAAATTCGTTTTCGATGACATTCTAATATGTAACAAAAATTGGGGAGAGCATATGGAGCATCTCAGGTTAGTATTAAAAACCCTTCAACAGTACCAATTTTTTGCTAATAAGAAGAAATGTGAGTTTGGTAGGAAGGAAATACATTACTTGGGACCCGTGATCTCAAAAGAAGGGGTACACATGGATCCTCAAAAAATAGTAGCAGTGGAACGATGGCGTATTCCCAGGAACATTAAATCTTTGAGAGGGCTTTTGGGATTAACTAGTTACAATAGGTGATTCATCTATAACTATGGAAAAATGACTGAGACCCCTAACTCAACTGCAAAAGAAAGGAAATTTTGTGCAGACCGAGGCGAGCACAGTGGCAATGCAACAGCTGAGAAGAGCACTAACTACTGCTCCAGTGTTGAGTCTGCTAAATTTGAGTCAAACCTTCTGTATTTGAATGTGATGCGTCAGGGAAGGGAGTGGGTGTGGTGTTGTCACAAAACAAGAAGCCCATTGCATTTTTCAGCAAGGCCCTAGCTGATTTATCCTTAACCAAATCCATATACAAGAAGGAATTAATGGCAGTAGTGTTGGCCATACAACATTGGAGGCCTTATTTGTTGGGAAGGAGGTCCAAGGTGTCACGGATAAAATAAGTTTGTGCTATCGATTGGAGCAAAGAATTACAACTCAACCAACAAAGCTGGTTGCCAAAGCTGTTGGGGCACGAGTTTGAGATAGAGTACAAACCAGAGACATCAAACAGGGTTGTTGACGCTTTGTCTAGATAATTTGGAGGTGAAGATGAAGGGGAGGCTAAAATCAACCTAATTTCCAAACCATTTTGGAAGGATTTTGAGGAAATTGAAAATGAGATTCAAAGAGATGAGGCCGTGCAGAAAATCATCCCAAAGTTGAGGAGTAATCCAAATTCCAATGGGCACTATACTTTGGAAAATGGAAAACTACACTATAAAGGCAAGCTAGTATTGTCGGCAGCAGCAGTTTGGGTTCCAAAATTAATGCAAGAATTCTGTGTGACATTGTTAGGGTACCACTTAGGAATTTTTCGCATATATAGACGATTTGCTTAATCTATATATTGGATTGGAATGAAAAGAACAATAATTAATTTTGTTGTTGCCCGTACGGTGTGTCAGCACAACAAATGTGACTAGTTCTCTACAAGGAGTGTTACAGCCCCTACCCATTCCAACAGCCATACGGGAGGGAAATAAGCATGGATTTTATTGTTAGCTTACCAAAGTTTAAGGGTGTGATGCCATTTTGGTAATGGTGGATCGATTAAGCAAGTATGGGCATTTCATCCCACTCAAACACCCTTATTCTGCAAGATCAGTAGTTGAATCATTCATGAAAGAAGTGGTGCAATTACACGGGATACCGATGTCTATAGTGAGTGATCGAGACTCTATTCATGAGTCTATTTTGGAAGGAGTTGTTTAGATGGGCAGACGAAAGTATTAAATTGGACACTAGAGACTTATGTGAGGTGTTTCTGTTCAGAGCAGCGAAAGACTTGGGTGCAAGGAGTTGCAAAATGCAACCCGTTTGAGGAAGTATATGGGAGATCACCGTCATCATTAACTCGATTTATTCCAGGAGGGACCGCTATAGAAGCAATTGCACAAAATTTATTAACCAGGGATGAAGCGTTAAGGCAGCTTAAGTTTCATTTATAGAGGGCTCAGGACCAAATGTCCAAGTTTGCCAACCGCCACAAAAAACCATCAACAATTGAGGTAATTGAGGTGGGAGATGAGGTTTATTTGAAAATTAGGCCACATAAGCAGCAACCCATGCCAACCAGACTACACCCTAAGCTATCAGCACGTTAGTACAGGCCTTTTGTGGTGATAGCTCGAATTGGAAACATAGTGTACAAACTACATCTACTTGAGGGTGCAAATATCCACCCTTTCTTTCATGCATCTCAGTTGAAAAAGGCTGAAGGCAATCACCAGGCGGAGTCCACATTACCATCAGAATTCCAAAATTTTGGAGGGAGAGTTTTTATCAGATAAGTGTTGTAGACCATAACAGAAGAAACACAAGGCATTTCAGTTCAGCAAGTGTTGATCCACAGTAAAGGAACATTTTCCAAAATTCCACCTTGGTGACAAGGTGGAGGTTTTGGAGGGGAGTAATGTTAGAAACATGGGTCAACAGAATAGAGAAAAAGAATGGCAGGTTTATTCTAGAAGAAAATTAAATAGAGAGAGATGGAGTTAGTTATTAGATTGAAACAGTTAAGGTGGTTATGGGAAGAGGGGAGTGTTGTACGAAGGTTGGTGTATTTAATGACCAACCTCTGGGATTTTTAGAGGGGGATGTTTTGTGTGCTAATAATAGGGCTAATCCTGTGTGAAAGGACTTTGGTTCCTTTGTAAAGAGCTATATTATTTTGTTTTCATCAATAAAGAGGTCATTCAAAATTATATTGATTTTTTTTTTCCTTTCAAGCGGTGAGACGGTGAGTTAGTGGAGTAGGTGCTAGTGGGGTAGTTGGGAGTTTATTCTTTTTAGGAACTTATCATAGTCAAACAAGATGTCATCCCTTGGTGCTCAAGAGGTCCTGATGACTTTGTCTGCACTGGCATTGGGTGGGGCACACATTTCTGGCCCACTACTAACCTCCACAACGATGGCGAACAATGACAATGATGACGGTTAACAAGGAAGTAGAAACAAGGCTCCCATGATTGAGAGCTCTGATACCAACTTGCACTATGTAAGAAAATAAAGAATTATTTTATTGATATCAATAATACCAATTACATTATCATCATCTTTATTTGTAATAACCAAAATCTTTATAAAAGGAAATAAAAATACGCTGAGATAAATAGGAAACTTCTTAAGATATTTTTTTCTAATTATTATGGAGATATTGAAATTTTTTTTTCTAATAATCTACTATTGACAACAAACAGTTGTGATAGCAAACATTTTGATCGTCCTTTGTAAGGAAATTGGGACCTTTGGGAAAAGGGAGGTGTAGAGGAGAAAAGTTCAGCAAGTTTGGCCTTGTATTAAAGGGACAAATCTCTCATTCTCTCTAAAATGATATCAGGTTTCTATCATGCTTATACCTTGATAAGCATTTTTAATATATAACAAAATAGGACTCAAAATACATATCTTGGATAGAGAGGGAAAAAAGAATAACTATATTTTTGCAAAACTATAATTATAAAATAATCATACTTCTTACAATGATATCCCAAATATTTTTACAGAATTTAATCTAATATAAAATTCCTTAACTAGACAAGTTGCTACCATAAAGTCACAATCAAACCAGTAGTAAATGCACAGATGAGAGTAGCAATGCTCTATTATAGGGAATGTGTATACTGGTATCATCATTGTAGAAGATAGCAACTCAGCATGTTGCATAGTGAGATGTTACGTAGATTCTCCTGAATCATTGATCACTTGAATGGTGTTTCACCTAGTTCTTGACCTAGTGAATGGTGATTTCACTCAAAATTGTAGGCATTGCATTTTTATACCAACTCGATGCAAATTGCCGCAATGGACTTGGAGAAGACCCAACTTGTCAGTCATCAAGGAACTCAAACCAGCTGACTGATCGATGAATTGAGCCAATATGCTCCTTCAACATAGAATTATGTGACCTGACCAATTAATCAGATGTGGAACACCAAAATATTTCCTATATATTTAGAGAGCACACAACAGCACCTACATGTGCATTAATGGCGCCATCTATTTGTAATGCCATTCAAGTTAGCATGCACTAACCAGAATCTCTTAAGACCTTTGAGTATAGAAAATATGGTAAATGTAAGAGAAAAGGTTCCCTAGCAAATGAATGGTATCCTATACCCCAAGCTATAACTGCAAACTACAAAAAGAAAATGTGAACTCCTATCAGAAAGTTGCTTTAATTGTGGTCACCCATGGTGTACCTTAGTTGTGGTTTCCTTGAGGCTACCTTAATTGCAGTCTCAATGATGGTGGTATTCTCACATTAATTAGAGATATATTTAAAATAGATATTATAAAAGGTAGACAGTCTTCGCCTTACAAGCTGGTCTTATGAATTGTGTTAGGCCTTAATCTCACAATGATACCATAGTCTATATTAAATCTGTATTTGAGCCACCTGAAGACATTGAGGAAAATGTTGGAAAATTGTCTTAATCCCACGTCAACTAGAGATATGTCTAAAAATAGAATCTTGGATGGGCCTCACCTTACAAGGAATTTTGTGTGATCGAGTTAAACTCTAATTCTAAATTCTACGAATTCATCTTTGAGAAGCATTCCCTTTAATCAGATCAAATTCATTTTCTCTCTCCAAAACTGATTTCCCTCCACACAGTAAATAACTACTTTGGTCAATTTCACAAACTCATCAGTTTGACCTGTGTACAATTTCAAGATTCTGTACGAAAAAAGGTGACATTGTTGGATTTGATATTTATAATAAATAATAAATGACAACATTCTACAAATACTCACCGATACCCATATTTAGGTTTCCTCTCATCACGCTTGGGATTTAAAATAAAAATATTGTATGCATTATCTAGCTGAAGGTATTCAACTAGGCTAGATAAAAGGCCATCTAACATGTCCACATCTACTTGCCAACTACCACCATTAGTGTCCCTGCAATAAAGAAATTAGAAGAATAAGAGAAAGCAAGAAATTCAAAAGCAAACCAAAAGAAGCCACATTAAGCTCCTAAAGTAACATTTGTCTTCACTTCTTTAGAGCTTCATAGCTACTTTTAAGTTAAAATTAAAAGAGCCTTGATTTAAAGTTATTTGGTAAGTCATTTTGGTCCTTAAAGTGAACACTGTATTAATTTAGTCCCTAAAAGTACAAAAATTCTAATTGAGTCTTTGAATGTGTATAAAGTGAGACGTAGTGTGACAATCACGTCTCGTTAAATTTTGTGAGACTATTGTCATTAAATTGTAACATTTAAGGGCAAATTTGCACTAAGTTTAGGGACCAATTTGTATCTTTACACATTTACGGCTAAATCAATTTTTTTTTTCTTTTAAACGGTACATAGCCCCTAGTTTACATATCCAAAAACCGAATTAGTCATTTACATTCAATAATTTTATTGTTAATTAAGATTGAAACTTACTTTCAAGTTAAAATTTCTTAGGTAAAGTATTCTTGGATCTTGACATTTGAATTAAAGAAGAAAATGGAGGAGTAGATGGATTTTTCCCTTAAAACTAGATTTGTAAAAGTTTTTTCTTCAAAGTTTCCATCCAAAAAAGGCTGAACTTTTAAAAGTTGTTTTTTCTTAAAACACTTCTTTGCCTAGCTTTTACTTTCCAAAAGAAAAGAAACTCAAATTAATTGGCTCCATCCCTACCTATGCGTGGAGAGGTGAGAAACAGAACTGCCGTAATAATAAAAATAAGGAGCAAATCTTATATAATCAAATAATATTTAAATTATATATGTATTATTTGAAACATTTTTGTTTATTCCTGTATCACATCTTTACTATTAGAGGATGTCAAATTTCCACTATTTATTGTGATATTCTTTTTTCTCAATATAAATAAAGCATGTTTTCGCAATATAAAAATTAGCTCAATGTCTCTATCTTCCTACAGCTTAATATGGAATCTAGAGCCTTTTCAAAAATTGTGTTAGCCTACTAGACCCACTATCTCCAAAGGATTTCTTGTGTGAATTTTTAACCCAATTTTTTTGATTTTCATTATTTTGTAACTTTCATTGATGAATTCTCTTGATGCAGTCGGATTTATTTAATGAAAGACAGATTTGAACTTCTATCCATTTTTAGGTCTTTCTTCAATGAAATTAAGAACCAATTTGGGAAGATAGTTAAAATTCTCATAAGTAATAACGCTAAGGAATATTTTTCTACTACATTTTTTCATTCTTATCTTCCCAGGGAATTTTGCATCAGTCAACCTGTTCTCACACTCCACAACAAAATGGTATAGCAAAGAAGAAGAATATACATCTTATTGAAATTGACACTCTCTAATGTAGAATATTAAGTGTCTTAAGCAATCATCTCGAGCTTTCTTTGGGTAAATTTAGTCATATTATGCAGATTTTTGCATTGAAATACAGCAAGGCAGATCATTCAATGTTTTATTGTCATATTTCTCTTGAGGAGTGTATTTATCTTATGGTTTATGTTGATAATATCATTGTTATTGGAAATGATATCACTAGAATTGCTCACTTAGAAAAGCATTTATCCAACCACTTTCCAACTAAAGATTTAGGCTATCTAAAATACTTTCTTGATATTGAAGTGGCACAATCAAAAGGTGTCATCATTTCACAAAGAAAATATGTTGGAGGAGACAAGCCTGACAGATTGCAAGCCCATTGATAGTCCTATGTACTCATATCAGAAGTTAATAAGAAACCATGGTGAACTTTTCTCAAACCCATATCAGAGAGAAATAAGAGGTTGGTGGAAAAACTCATTTATCTCACTATAACAAGACCTGATCTTTCTAATCCAAGTGGAGTTGTGAGCTAATTTATGCAAAACCCTCACATTGATCACATGAATGTTATAATTCACGTTCTCATATATGTAAAAGGGACCTCTGACAAGGATTGTATGAGAACAAGAGAAACACTCAAGTATTAGGGTATTGGGATGAAGATTGGGTTGGTTGTCCCACTGACAGAAGATCTACCATAGAACATTGTGTATTCCTTAGAGGGAATCTTATATCTTGAAAAATTGAGAAACAAAGTGTTGTTGCCTGATTTAGTGCAAAATTTGAATATAGATCTATGGCCCTATCTACATGCGAACTTGTGTGGATTAAACAACTCCTTCAGATGTTGAAATTTTGTGAAAATGACAGATGAAGTTGTGTTGTAACAATCACGCAGCCCTTCATATTGCCTCCAATCCAATGTTTCACGAGAACTAAACATATAGAAATTGATTGTCATTTTGTTAAATAGAAATTTCTGTCCAAAGATCTTACAACTCAAGCATTCTAACTAAATCTCTAAGAGAACCTAGGATTTCCAAGCTTGGTGCATATGACCTATATGCTCTAGCTTGAGAGGGAGTGTTAAAATGTAATGTTACTTTATTATTATTTCTTTGGTATGTATCCAGCTTTAGGGTTAGGTTTTATGTAAGTGTCTTGCCTTATTTTGTAACTCATTTATATACATCAATAAAAAAGCACAACAATGTAGGTTGAATACACTGTTTTTCTCCATCTTATTTATTCAAGTACATGTAATATTACGAACATTAGAAAAAATCAAATTAAATTTACCTGCTGCCAACTGGATCATCCTTGCGGCCAAACACATTTATGGCATGCTCAATTATAGAAGTAACCTTCTCCCCCATTTCAATAGCATGAACAGAATAGCTGGACCATAATATCCACTGTCAGAAACAAAAGATAGTACAAAATTTTCATACCAAAAGGAAATTCCAAGAATAAATGAGGAAAAACATTATCAGATCACTTCAGAGTGGTCATTCCAATCAACAGGGCTCGAAGAAAAGGATATACAAGTGCTGTTAACAGGGACTAGAAAATATTCCAGAACCAATATTCAAATTTTGTTTGATTAAGTTTATTAAGACAAATTGTTCATCCTTCTACCATGCACTTCTCTTCATTCTCCAAAATATATCCTTTATTTAACAATAAATAAATAAAAATAGACTGCTAAATTAAGTGAACGATAAAAGCACAATCAAATTTATCAGATGAAAAGGTTTAGTTTTAAATGTATCACGTCCAAGACACAATGAGTGCAGCCATCGTAGGCCCTGCTAGTTCTCTTCTAAGGGGGATTCTTTGTCTTTTGCTAAAGTCCAATTCTTATTCCTTCTCGTTTGTGTTGAAATATTCTTAGAATATCAATAAAATAATTGTTCTATTTTAATCCCTTCCTGAAAAATCCTATATCTTAGTGTCTATTTTTTCCAACTTAGAATCTTTTTGCCAGAATCTTTGATTTTATATAATATACAGAGAACAACAATAATGCAATGGATTTTTTTGAAACATCGAAAGAAGCAATCATTTATATTAAAAAAGATATTAGAATAGAATCATCAGTCAAAATCCCTACTGTATTCAAACTTAAAGCTGGTATCCATTTCAGAAATGTCGAGCATATAATTTATCATAAAAGCAAGATAATGTCAAGCACTAGTCAGTAAATTCAATGCCAGATGAAAAGAAAAAAAAAAAGTTACTTGTAATTTATGTGACTGACAACAGGAAGGTGGTGCCATCGCATTTTATCCATACTGGTTTTGTAAAATGGAGCAAGAACTTCTTCATGTCGAATTCGAGTGTGTTCAAAGATATGATCAATTTTGGTAAACCAACGCTCAATTTCTTCTGGGAGAAGCTTGAATTCTGAGAGACACAAAAAAGCACTATAGAATCCACAATCCAATAATATGAAATAACCAAAAAAGTTAGTTTTCAGCTATGTACCATGGCTTCCCTTCCCTTCAAATCCTATAAATATAAAATTCATAGGAACTGGGAGGTGGATGGAATCAACTTCCTGAAGCTTTAGATAATTAGCAATGTTCCCTGAAATACAATAAAACTATTTTAAGATTAGATGCTTATTTTTCAAAGTAAATTGCAGAAGCTTTATCCAATCCATGCTTAAAGTACACTTATGACCACAGTGGTGATCAAAATATAACAGTATATGAAAACAAGATAAAAATGTAATTAGATCAATATAAGCTAGAACCATTAAAAGGTTTGGTGCTAACGGCATAACAATCGTCCTATATTGGACATGGAACAAATAATAACAGCAATGATAGTTTTTCAGCTTTAGAGTAACCAAGAATAGGGGTGAGACTAGCCAAAGGTTTATAATTACAAAACCTAGGTATTTCAGGGTCACAAAATCATTCATGTGTCATAAACTACAAAAGCTTTTGTGTTTAGACTAAATGATCATGATCTATTGGGCTATTGGACATATTCAATTCTATACACAAGAATAAGAAAGTATACCACAATTTTTTTTTCACAAGTATAATATAGCCTCCAACGGATGAGAAGGAAAACTCCACCTATTTAATCTTTGGTATGAGTTTCCACACAAGAGGCAAATAAAACAACTAGCAGCCTGGAAGCTCAGAATTTGACAATTCAAGTTAACTTTTATAGCAATAAACATAGCATAAAATTATCTAGGATAAATATTCATTAAATGGAAGAATACAAGATTGTACATTATCAAACAACAGTACAGATAAACAAAGTTAATTTGCCAAGAACTTTAAAGAATTCATGCATACCTGCATTGGTATAATTAAATGAGCTTAATTTTCCATGGCTTGAAAACTTCAAATCATCAAAATCTGAAAAGCCAACAAATTAATTAATGAGATTAAAAAAAAATCTCTTACTGGACAGTGAAAAATGAAGTTTTGACTCATTGAACATGGTGTCAACAACATACCATTGTGTATAACATCCTCACTCCAAAAGGGACTCTTTTCTTTGAGGTTAAACAGTGAGAATACAGATGATCTGCCACTTTTGCGAGTTTCAATAGGAGATCCAAGTGAACTAACTATTAAGAACTGATAAAATCACAATAAGCGTTATGAATGTCTTTATTTGCAGAAAAACAAACTTATCACACGGATGTTAAGAGGCAACAAGCACTAGCTACTATTAAAAAGAAAATAAAACGAAACAATCAACAACAGAACAGTTATGCTTTCTATCACATCTCTGGACTAATTCTGTCATGGATCAAGAGGTAGGTTGAACTTAAAATGAATCACAGATTCATCTCCCAATCTGACTCGTGCTATACTATTTCGATCTGTCCCTAGGATAGTGGACAGGAGAATAACAAGTCTTCTAAATTTATAAGATACAATTTATACCAGATATATAAATAATAAAAACATAAACCAACAGCAGAGAAAGAAAAAAAGGTAGGAGTGTCCGAAACAGGGAACAAAGCACAATCACACGGTTGGCTAGAAATCCTGTGCTGCTGTGGAAAGTCATTGAAATAGACAAAAAAAAAGGTCGAGTTATAATATTACATGCAATAAAAATGCTCTCAAGTTAAAAAAAATATAGCCAGAATTGATGACTTGTTCATAATATATCGTCCAGATACCAAGGCCAGAGAAACAAAAAAAGTAGGAGCCTCAGAAACAGAGCACTGTCACAGGGTTGGCCAGAAACATGTGCCACACCGGAAATGTCTTTGGAGTAGAGAACAAAAGGGATAAGTACAGAACAAAGCAAGCAGGCAGAAATCATAACGAAAATCAAGCATCGTGGCTGTCCGTCCTGGATTATTAATCTACAACTTCATATCAGATTCATATATTAGAGATAAGTATTGAGTAGAAAAAAAAAAAAATTGGAGAGGGTGGGTGACGTCGTTGCTGTGGAAACAAAGAGCAGACGGAATAAACAAGAAGGACGAAACACAGTGGATAGCCGAGACAGGACGAACCAAGATGGGTAAGGCCACTGCAGAAGAACGAATCATGGTAGGCGATACCACTGCAAGAGGACGAACCAAGCGTCGTAGTAGTGTTCAAACCAGGTCACGGCAATTACACAGCAAGACGTGGGTAGGGTTGAGGCGCGGTGGAGCCGGGACGAACACGCATGGGAAAGAGATTTGAATTACTTAGAATAAACTTTCTAATTAGTATAATTCGTCTAACTACTAAAAAATAAGTGTTATATAAATAATTACTAATATTTTTTTAATAAAAAGCTTCTAAGAAAAACAAATGTTATGAAAAATATCATGGAAGAAAAATTAAAAAAGAAAAATCAAATAACAAAAAAATAAAAAATCACATCAAATTCATACAAAAAGAACGTACTCGTAAAAAATTAAAAAAAAATTAAGACATATTATAAAAAATTCATAACAATATTAGACAAATAGTACACATTCAATCACTTTTTCACTTTTTCATATTTAAATTAATCAATTTATCATTAATTATCTCTTTTAAAAACAATGACATAAATTACTTTAAAATTTATATCTCTAACCAAAATATAACTACTTAATAATATGTATTTGGTATATTTTATTAAAAATAAATATAAATTATATTTAAATAATAAATAATTATAAAAAATTATAACATAAAAGTATTTTAAAATATTTATTTAATTTTTTAAATTATATATATATATATAAATATAATAAATTGAAAATGAGATTGACATTTTCTTAACATAAGAAAATGAGAAGTGTATTAAAAATTTTGTAATATTTAAATTTTGATTTAAAAATAAATTATAAATGTTTTTGAGTTAATATATAAAATGAACTTATTATAACCGCCATCAAACTTAATTAAGCATAAACAAACTTAATTTATATATAAAAGAAATATATAAAATTATAGAAAACAATAACATACAAAAAAATAATTATTGAGACTATTAACTTGTTCATAAATTCTTAAATCACATTTTTTTTAGAAATTTGTATCTAATTTTTTATTTAACGTGTTTTACATCATTCCAGAATTTGTAGGATATATATTAAAACTTGGAATTTGTGCATACATCATACATAATATTATTCCATATTTAGTTCAACGTATTATCATATGTAACAACATGGTTTTCTTGAATCCTAAATCTTCATTTACACTTTTGAAAATTTATCATTTTCTTTTATCTTTATGTTTAAAGTTTTCTTTAAAGTTGGCATAGTTGATAACAAAGTCTTGGATTTGGTTTGGTTTAGTTAGGTTGAGTTTCATTTGGTTTGGTTTGGCTAGGTATGACTTGGTTAGGTTTAGTTTAGTTTGGTTCAATTTGGTTGGGCTCGGTTTAGCTCGGGTCGATTGGGTTTGGTTTGGTTGAGTTTGATTCAATTTAGTTGGGTTCAATTGATATCGGTTAAGTTTGGTTCATATGGGTTGGGTCTGATTTTGTTGGGTTCAGTTCGGTTCGGTTCGGTCCGGTGCAGTGTTGTTCTGTTCAGTCCGGTTCGATTTGGTTTAGTTCATTTTGACTAGGTTCAGTTCTATTTAGTTTCGTTTGGTCCGGTTGGGTTAAGTTTGGCTTTGTTCAGTTCGGTTTGATTTGGCTTGGTCCGCTTCGGTTCGGTTTGGTGTTGTTGGGTTTGGTTCAGTTCGGTTGGGTTTACTTTGGTTTGATTTGGTTCAGTTGGGTCTAGTTTGGTCCGGTTTGACTTGGTTTGGTTCAGTTCGGTTTGGTTCAGTTTAGTTCAATTTGGTGTGGTTGGGTTCGATTGGGTTGGGTTTCATTCAGTTTGGTTTGATTGGCCTCGGTTTGGTTTGGTTTGGTTTGGTTTGGTTTGGTTCAGTTCAGTCTAGCTCGGTTGGTTGGGTCTAGTCCGGTTGGGTCTGATCCGATTCGGTTTGGTCCAGTAAGGTTTAGTTTAGTTCGGTCTGGTCCGCTCTATTCCGATTTGGTTCGGTTTGGTCCGGTTTGGTTGGTTCCGATTCGATTTGGCTTGGTTTGGTTGTGCTCAGTTTGGTTTGGTTCGGTTCTGTCTGGTTTGGTTTAGTTCATTTCGACGGGGTTCGATTCGATTTAGTTTCCTTCGGTCTGGTTGGGTTAGGTTCGGTTTTGTTTGGTTGGGTTCGGTTCAGTTCGGTTTGGCGTGATTGAGTTTAATTGGGTTTATTGTGGTTTGGTTTGGTCCTGTTCAGTGAGGTTGAGTCTGGTCCAGTTTGGTTCGGTCCGATCTCTTTCGATTTAGTTCAGTCTGGTTCGATTAGATTCGATCTAGTTCGGTTTGGTCTAGTGTGGTTTTCTTCGGTTTGGTTCGCTTGGGTCCGATTTAGTTCAGTTTGGTTTGGTTCGAATGGGTTCAATTCGGTTAAGCCCGGTCTTGTTCTGTCCGGTCTGGTTCGGTTCGGTCTGTACTGGTCTGGTTCAGTTCGGTCTGGTCTGGTTCGATTCGGTTCAGTTTGATTTGGTTCAGTTCGATTCGGTGCGGTTTGGTCTGATTTCGTTGTGGCCTAGTTCAATTCGGTCTGGTCTGGTTCGGTTCGATTTGGTCTGGTCTGGTCTGGTTTGTTTTAGTCTGGTTCGATTCTGTCTGGTCTGCTCTGGTTTGATTCAGTTTGGTCTAGTCTAGTTAGGTTCGGTTTGGTCTGGTCCGGTTCGGTTCAGTTCGATCTGGTCTGGTTTGATTTGTAATGGTTCGGTTTGGTTCGGTTCGGTCTGGTTTGGTTTGGTTTGGTTCGGTTTGGTCTGGTTCGATTCAGTTCGGTTCGGTTTGATTTGATTCGGTTCAGTTCGGTCTTGTTTGGTCTGGTTCGGTTCGATTTGGTCTGGTTCGATTCGGTCTGGTCTGGTCTGGTTCGGTTTGTTCTAGTTCGATTTGGTTTTGTTTGCTTGAGTTCGATTGGGTTCGATTCGTTCTGGTTCGGGTCAGTCTGGTTTGATAGGATTTGGTCTAGTCTGGTGCGATACGGTCTGTTTCGGTTCGGTCTAGTTCGTTTTGGTCTGTTTTACTTGGGTTCGGGTCGGTTCGGTTCGGTCTGATCTGGTTTGCTTGGCTTCGGTCTGGTCTGGTTTGGTCCAATCTGCTTAGGTTCAGTCTGGTTCGGTCCAATCTGCTTAGGTTCATTCTAGTTCGATTCGGTCTAGTTCGATTAGGTCCGGTTTGGTTTGGTCCGTTCTTGTTCATTCCGAATTGAATTGGTTTGGTCTAGTTTGGTTTGGTTCGATTTGGCCGGGTTTGGCTCGGTCTGGTTCTGTTCGCTCTGGTTCGGTCTGGTTCGATTTGGTCCATTCCAGTTAAGCCCAGTCTGGTTCGGTCAGGTCTTTTTCGATTTGATTCAGTCTGGTTCGATTTGATTTGTTCTGGTTCGGTTTGGTCTAGTTCGGTTCGGTCTGGTTCGGTTCGGTCTGGTTCGGTTAGGCCTGGTCCGGGTCGGTCTGGTTTGGTTCGTTTGGTCTGATTCGGTCTGGTTCGCTTGTGATCGGTTCGGTTTGGTCTAATTCAGTCTAGTTCGGTTAGGGTTTAGGGTTTCGAGTTTCGGTCCGATCTCTTTCGATTCAGTTCAGTCTGGTTCGATTCGACTCATTCTGGTTCGTTTCGGTTCGGTCTGGTCCGGTTTGGTCAAGTCCAGTTTGGGTCTGATCTGGTTTGATTTCGTTAGGCTTGCTTTGGTTCGGTTCGGTCAAGTCTGGTTCAGTTTGGTCCAGTCCGATTCAGTTCGGTCCAGTCCGATTAAGCCCGGTCGGGTTTGGTGCAATCTCTTTTGATTTGGTTCAGTCTTCTTCGATTTGGTTCGTTCTGGTTTATTTTGATTTTGTCTGATTCAGTTCGTTCTGGTCTGGTTCAGTTCGATTTGCTCTGGGTCTGTTTGGTCTGGTCTGGTTTGGTTTGGTCTAGTAAAGTTTGGTTCGGTCTGATCCATTTCTGTCTTGTTCGGTTCGGTCTGGTCCAATTCGGTCTGGTCTAATTCGGTTCGGTTTGGTTCAATTTAGTTTGGTTTTATTCGGTTGGTCTGGTTTGGTCTATTTCGGTTCGGTCTGGTCCAGTTTTGTCCTGTTCGGTTCGGTTTGGTCTAATTCGGTTCGGTCTGGTTCAATTCAGTTTGGTTTTATTCGGTTTGGTCTGGTTCGGTCTATTTCGGTTCGGTCTGGTCCAGTTTTGTCCGGTTCAGTTCGGTTTGGTCTGGTTCGGTTCGGTCTGGTCTAGTTCGGTCTGGTCTAGTTCGCTTGGGTTTAGTTCGGTTTGGTCTGATTCGGTATGGTTCGGTTAGGTTTGCTTCGGTTCGGTTCGATCTAGTCTAGTTTGGCCTGGTTGGGTTCGGTCTGGTTCGGTTTGGTTAAGTTCAGTTTGGTCTGGTTTGATTTGGTCTAGTTTTGTTTGGTTTGGTTCGGTCTGGTTCGGTCTGGTCTGGTCTTGATTGGTTCGGTCCATTCCAATTAAGCCCGGTCGGATTGGGTCCAGTCACTTTCGATTTGGTTGAGTCTGGTTCGATTCGATTCGTTCTGGTTTGTTTCAGTTTTGTCTAGTTCGGTTGGGTTCGGTTCGGTTTGGTCTAATTGGGTCTGGTTCGGTTAGGGTTTAAGGTTTGGGGTTTCGGTCCGATCTATTTTGATTTAGTTTAGTCTGGTTCGATTCGATTCGCTCTTGTCTGGTTCAGTTCGATCAAGGCCAATTCGGTTCGTTTAAGTCCGGTTTGGTCTTGTGTGGTTTTGTTCGGTTTGGTTCGCTTGGGTCCGATTTAGTTCAATTTGGTTTGGTTCGAATGGGTTCAGTTCGGTTAAGCTCGGTAATGTTCGGTCCAGTTTGGTTTGGTTAGGTCTGGTCTGGTCTGGTTCAATTCGGTTTTGTCTGGTTCGGTTTGGTTTGGTCCGATTTCGTGGTGGCGTTATTCAGTTCGGTCTGGTTTGGTTCGGTTCGGTTTGGTCTGTTAGGTTCGATTCGATCTGGTCTGCTCTGGTTCGGTTCGGTCTGGTCTAGTCTGGTTCGGTTCAGTTCGATTTGGTTTGGTCCGGTTTGGTTCAGTTTGGTTTGGTCTGGTTTTGTTGTGGCCTGGTTCAATTTGTTCTGGTTCGGTTCGGTTCGGTTTGGTCCGATTCGGTTTGGTCTGGTTCGGTTCGGTCTGGTTTGGGTCGGTCATGTCCGGTTCGGTTCAGTTCGGTTTGGTCTGATTGGGTTCGGTTCAGTCTGGTTCTGTTCGATTTGGTTTGGTTTGGTTTGGTTTGGTTTGGTCTTGTGTCGTTATGGTCTGGTTCGGTTCGGTCTGGTCTGGTCTGGTTCGGTTCGGTTTGGTATGGTTCGGTTCAGTTCGGTTTGGTTTGGTCGGGTTTTGTTGTGGTCTAGTTCAGTTCGGTCTGGTTTGGTTTGCTTGGGGTTCGGTTCGGTTTGGTCTCATTCGGTTTGGTTAAGTTTAGTTTGGTTTGGTTTGATTTGGTCTGGTTTGGTTTGGTTTGGTTTGGTCTTGTGTCGTTATGGTCTGGTTCGGTTCGGTCTGGTCTGGTCGGGTTTTGTTGTGGTCTAGTTCAGTTCGGTCTGGTTTGGTTTGCTTGGGGTTCGGTTCGGTTTGGTCTCATTCGGTTTGGTTAAGTTTAGTTTGGTTTGGTTTGATTTGGTTTGGTTTGGTTTGGTTTGGTTTGGTCTTGTGTCGTTATGGTCTGGTTCGGTTCGGTCTGGTCTGGTCTGGTTCGGTTCGGTTTGGTATGGTTCGGTTCAGTTCGGTTTGGTTTGGTCGGGTTTTGTTGTGGTCTAGTTCAGTTCGGTCTGGTTTGGTTTGCTTGGGGTTCGGTTCGGTTTGGTCTCATTCGGTTTGGTTAAGTTTAGTTTGGTTTGGTTCGGTTTGGTTGGTTCCGATTCGATTTGGCTTGGTTTGGTTGTGCTCAGTTTGGTTTGGTTCGGTTCTGTCTGGTTTGGTTTAGTTCATTTCGACGGGGTTCGATTCGATTTAGTTTCCTTCGGTCTGGTTGGGTTAGGTTCGGTTTTGTTTGGTTGGGTTCGGTTCAGTTCGGTTTGGCGTGATTGAGTTTAATTGGGTTTATTGTGGTTTGGTTTGGTCCTGTTCAGTGAGGTTGAGTCTGGTCCAGTTTGGTTCGGTCCGATCTCTTTCGATTTAGTTCAGTCTGGTTCGATTAGATTCGATCTAGTTCGGTTTGGTCTAGTGTGGTTTTCTTCGGTTTGGTTCGCTTGGGTCCGATTTAGTTCAGTTTGGTTTGGTTCGAATGGGTTCAATTCGGTTAAGCCCGGTCTTGTTCTGTCCGGTCTGGTTCGGTTCGGTCTGTACTGGTCTGGTTCAGTTCGGTCTGGTCTGGTTCGATTCGGTTCAGTTTGATTTGGTTCAGTTCGATTCGGTGCGGTTTGGTCTGATTTCGTTGTGGCCTAGTTCAATTCGGTCTGGTCTGGTTCGGTTCGATTTGGTCTGGTCTGGTCTGGTTTGTTTTAGTCTGGTTCGATTCTGTCTGGTCTGCTCTGGTTTGATTCAGTTTGGTCTAGTCTAGTTAGGTTCGGTTTGGTCTGGTCCGGTTCGGTTCAGTTCGATCTGGTCTGGTTTGATTTGTAATGGTTCGGTTTGGTTCGGTTCGGTCTGGTTTGGTTTGGTTTGGTTCGGTTTGGTCTGGTTCGATTCAGTTCGGTTCGGTTTGATTTGATTCGGTTCAGTTCGGTCTTGTTTGGTCTGGTTCGGTTCGATTTGGTCTGGTTCGATTCGGTCTGGTCTGGTCTGGTTCGGTTTGTTCTAGTTCGATTTGGTTTTGTTTGCTTGAGTTCGATTGGGTTCGATTCGTTCTGGTTCGGGTCAGTCTGGTTTGATAGGATTTGGTCTAGTCTGGTGCGATACGGTCTGTTTCGGTTCGGTCTAGTTCGTTTTGGTCTGTTTTACTTGGGTTCGGGTCGGTTCGGTTCGGTCTGATCTGGTTTGCTTGGCTTCGGTCTGGTCTGGTTTGGTCCAATCTGCTTAGGTTCAGTCTGGTTCGGTCCAATCTGCTTAGGTTCATTCTAGTTCGATTCGGTCTAGTTCGATTAGGTCCGGTTTGGTTTGGTCCGTTCTTGTTCATTCCGAATTGAATTGGTTTGGTCTAGTTTGGTTTGGTTCGATTTGGCCGGGTTTGGCTCGGTCTGGTTCTGTTCGCTCTGGTTCGGTCTGGTTCGATTTGGTCCATTCCAGTTAAGCCCAGTCTGGTTCGGTCAGGTCTTTTTCGATTTGATTCAGTCTGGTTCGATTTGATTTGTTCTGGTTCGGTTTGGTCTAGTTCGGTTCGGTCTGGTTCGGTTCGGTCTGGTTCGGTTAGGCCTGGTCCGGGTCGGTCTGGTTTGGTTCGTTTGGTCTGATTCGGTCTGGTTCGCTTGTGATCGGTTCGGTTTGGTCTAATTCAGTCTAGTTCGGTTAGGGTTTAGGGTTTCGAGTTTCGGTCCGATCTCTTTCGATTCAGTTCAGTCTGGTTCGATTCGACTCATTCTGGTTCGTTTCGGTTCGGTCTGGTCCGGTTTGGTCAAGTCCAGTTTGGGTCTGATCTGGTTTGATTTCGTTAGGCTTGCTTTGGTTCGGTTCGGTCAAGTCTGGTTCAGTTTGGTCCAGTCCGATTCAGTTCGGTCCAGTCCGATTAAGCCCGGTCGGGTTTGGTGCAATCTCTTTTGATTTGGTTCAGTCTTCTTCGATTTGGTTCGTTCTGGTTTATTTTGATTTTGTCTGATTCAGTTCGTTCTGGTCTGGTTCAGTTCGATTTGCTCTGGGTCTGTTTGGTCTGGTCTGGTTTGGTTTGGTCTAGTAAAGTTTGGTTCGGTCTGATCCATTTCTGTCTTGTTCGGTTCGGTCTGGTCCAATTCGGTCTGGTCTAATTCGGTTCGGTTTGGTTCAATTTAGTTTGGTTTTATTCGGTTGGTCTGGTTTGGTCTATTTCGGTTCGGTCTGGTCCAGTTTTGTCCTGTTCGGTTCGGTTTGGTCTAATTCGGTTCGGTCTGGTTCAATTCAGTTTGGTTTTATTCGGTTTGGTCTGGTTCGGTCTATTTCGGTTCGGTCTGGTCCAGTTTTGTCCGGTTCAGTTCGGTTTGGTCTGGTTCGGTTCGGTCTGGTCTAGTTCGGTCTGGTCTAGTTCGCTTGGGTTTAGTTCGGTTTGGTCTGATTCGGTATGGTTCGGTTAGGTTTGCTTCGGTTCGGTTCGATCTAGTCTAGTTTGGCCTGGTTGGGTTCGGTCTGGTTCGGTTTGGTTAAGTTCAGTTTGGTCTGGTTTGATTTGGTCTAGTTTTGTTTGGTTTGGTTCGGTCTGGTTCGGTCTGGTCTGGTCTTGATTGGTTCGGTCCATTCCAATTAAGCCCGGTCGGATTGGGTCCAGTCACTTTCGATTTGGTTGAGTCTGGTTCGATTCGATTCGTTCTGGTTTGTTTCAGTTTTGTCTAGTTCGGTTGGGTTCGGTTCGGTTTGGTCTAATTGGGTCTGGTTCGGTTAGGGTTTAAGGTTTGGGGTTTCGGTCCGATCTATTTTGATTTAGTTTAGTCTGGTTCGATTCGATTCGCTCTTGTCTGGTTCAGTTCGATCAAGGCCAATTCGGTTCGTTTAAGTCCGGTTTGGTCTTGTGTGGTTTTGTTCGGTTTGGTTCGCTTGGGTCCGATTTAGTTCAATTTGGTTTGGTTCGAATGGGTTCAGTTCGGTTAAGCTCGGTAATGTTCGGTCCAGTTTGGTTTGGTTAGGTCTGGTCTGGTCTGGTTCAATTCGGTTTTGTCTGGTTCGGTTTGGTTTGGTCCGATTTCGTGGTGGCGTTATTCAGTTCGGTCTGGTTTGGTTCGGTTCGGTTTGGTCTGTTAGGTTCGATTCGATCTGGTCTGCTCTGGTTCGGTTCGGTCTGGTCTAGTCTGGTTCGGTTCAGTTCGATTTGGTTTGGTCCGGTTTGGTTCAGTTTGGTTTGGTCTGGTTTTGTTGTGGCCTGGTTCAATTTGTTCTGGTTCGGTTCGGTTCGGTTTGGTCCGATTCGGTTTGGTCTGGTTCGGTTCGGTCTGGTTTGGGTCGGTCATGTCCGGTTCGGTTCAGTTCGGTTTGGTCTGATTGGGTTCGGTTCAGTCTGGTTCTGTTCGATTTGGTTTGGTTTGGTTTGGTTTGGTTTGGTCTTGTGTCGTTATGGTCTGGTTCGGTTCGGTCTGGTCTGGTCTGGTTCGGTTCGGTTTGGTATGGTTCGGTTCAGTTCGGTTTGGTTTGGTCGG
>Ga0209489_100065_pt1 | contig 143624 bp, 66 predicted proteins | sample SiratrowhiteBW_FD_187527 | JGI IMG/M metagenome (GOLD analysis project Ga0209489, IMG submission 187527) | Root nodule microbial communities of legume samples collected from California, USA - Siratro white BW (SPAdes) (version 2) | ecosystem: Host-associated > Plants > Roots > Nodule | place...
CAAATGCTTCTACGGTTTCTACAAACCGTAGAACATTTTTTTTGTCTACGGTTTGTAGAAGCCGTAAGAAGTAAAAGGGATGGTGGAGGGTATAATGGGATATGAAATATTTTAAAAAGGGTTAAATGGTAAATTTGCCTAGAGTATGGAGGTGCAGGAAGATGATATGGAGGTGCAGGAAGAAGCAGTCTTCACGGTATAGTTGAAGTATGATTTGGGTTCCTGCCCATTTCGTGTATATATATATATATATATGTTCACAATCAATGTAATCATTTTACCATATCAAATAAAATTTCTCATACTATCTGTGTCTTCAATATGGTTTTGTCTGTACCCTTATAGAGATCAACTGAAGCATTTCCTTTAATCTAACTAAAGCATTTCCTATTTAATCTGTGTTCATCAGATAATAAAATGATCAAACACTATTTATACATATTATAGCTTTCAGTTTAGTTTGGTTTATACCTTAGAAACACAACTAGAATATTTCCTGTCCAATTTACACTCTTTAGACAAAGCAGTTTGATTTACACAACAAACGCATACTACGCAGACGTCTAGACGTGTAATAAGATATTATAAATTAAATGATGATAGACTATAATTGTAATATATACCTCAGATGAAATTGGTATAATATTTTGTCTAATACGGTATTTTAACTTATTATATTCGTATATATATATATATATATATATATATATATATATATATATATATATATATATATATAAACTGTTTTATAAGAATTTCCTTATCCGACTATTCACCTTAAAGAAAATATTCACCTATTTACCTTAATTATTTTACTTTAGTCACTTCAACATCGTAAAATAAAGATCGGATTTACACTTTTAATAACTTGGTGTAAATTATACTGTATGGTTATCATCAAGAAATATTCTTATATTATGGAAGACCAATATTGAACATATTCAATTAAGATTATAATCCAAGCTTTATGATCTAGTAGATGATATTATTTTTATATAAATTGTATTCTAATCCTTTTGTTGTAATTCACTTTGCTTATTGGATTTAAAGATTTTTTTTTTCTAATATACCTTATTTGTAGTTTAGAATTCTAATAGGGAAATAATCCAGTATGAATTAAAATATGATAGGTTTTTTCAATTCATAGGTTTGTCATCTATCAATTAGAATATGTCATAATCCAATAAAAAAAATGCATAGGTTTGTCGTCTATCATTTTGAGGTTGGGATGCTTTCAACCAACCACACTTGTTCTTGAACCTGCTGAGAGTGTTGAAGAAGGTGGGTGAAGGGATGCTAAATATCCCATACAATGTGTGTATTAAAAGTTTTACAAAGTAGACAATCACCTTCGTCAAGAGCTGATCAAGAAAGTTTTCAATAAAAAGAAATTATTTCTGTATAATTATTAAATTAAAGTATAATCTTAGTCTCACTTTTTGTGTCCAGAGGTGGACGCTAATTAATTTTTATTATTTTTATTTTTACCAATTTATAATGTTGTTTTAACATATGCTTAGTTGATGTTAAGATTTCTAAATATTTTACTATCGCGTTAAAGTTGGTTTGACCAATTCTAATGATCACCATTATTTTATGTCCGCTAGTCAACGCTATTTTTCAGTGCTACTTGTTGTATTATACAATTACGTTATAAAATTTTTAATAAGATACAAATTATTAGTATATTATTATCATTTTTGAAAATAAATTTGAATAAAATAAGTAATTTAATTATTGATTGCGAAGTCATTGAAAAATAATTAAAAAGAAAAATAATTAATAGTTATTGATTCCGTATTATTTCCTCTAGTATCTAACTTTTAATTATGGAGTATAATTTCTCAATAAATTATAAGTTAAAAAAAGGTGATTTGGTTGGAGTAATTACTGTCTTGTGTTCATTTTTCATATTTTTTTCATAATATTTCTCATTCTTGATATATTTTCTCATGCTTATATTAGCTTAGTTAACAATTAGTTTAAATCTTTTTTCTTATTAATGCCATGGGTATGAAAGTCACAAAAATTGTTGTATATAAAAGATTAATTGAACCTGAAGGGTGGTTTAGCATCGTCATAAGCAGATTTTCTTCAAACATTTCAATCAATAACACAGACACGTCATGTCTCCAAAGCTGATATTAAATTTTTGAATTTATATATTATTAATTAATAATCCTTCTATGCTTAGTTTATTAAAGTTGTTTCTTGACAGAGAAACAACTTGATATACCTAAGTTTGATGCATTTTTTAGGATGTTCTTTTTTTTATTTCTACAATTTTTGAAAGAGATTTAACAATAATGACACCTCATAAATTAATATTACTTTCAATTCAAACCTCAAGACACATACAAAGAAACAAAAGTGAAAAATATATAAAAATTTACTCAGTAGAACACAAAATATTACCTTGTATTCACATATAATAGCCATAAAATTATAAAAAAAAAGTCTAAGTCTCTTAATTACATTATATAATAAATTAAAAATGAATATTTTAATTATAATCTATTACATCGATTATTTTTAACTCTCATTATCCTAATCAAAGCGCTTAGTTCGGATCACACAAAACCACTTTCCAAAATACACCAACTAAAACCAAACCAAAACATGTTTTCCGTTCAAATTCTTTTCCACGCTCAAATCTAACAGAAAGGAAGGAAGAAGAAGATCGAGGAGCGCAAGATCCTTGGAAATGGCGCCTTGTTGAATGGGCAATGTTACGGGACCGGTGGCGGCGAGATTGGCGTTTTTCCCGCCGGAGCCAGCGACGTATGAGATTTCGCGGGGGCGGGACGGGAGGGTGGTGATTTCCGGCGTGAGCGGCGACAAGAACCTGGAGGCGCACGTGCTGGAGACGAAGGGCGGGAACAAGATCGTTGCGACGTTCTGGAAGCATCCTTTCGCGAGGTTCACCTTGCTCTATTCCCATGGCAATGCCGCTGACCTAGGTCAGATGCATGACCTCTTCCTCGAACTCAGAGCACACCTCCGCGTCAATATCATGAGGTTCGTTCGTTTTCCTCCATTTTTACATCTCAACGTAACTTTCTGTGTGAAACCATAATTGCTTCTTCTACTTCACCTTTTTTTCTTTTTCTACTGAACATGTCTCGTTCAAACATACAAATTATAACGGAATCGATTAGATTGAAGTTGAATCAAATCAATATTTACTTGTTTGTTTGGATTGATTTTGGAGATTTTTGAATTGGACAAAAGTTCTACTTCTTTTTTCTATTTTCTGAAGTAAAATATAATAAAAGGAATTATTTTTATAATTTTATCATAAATAAATAGTTTTTTATTTAATTGAGTTTAAATAATAGTTACAAAAATAGAATAAAATATATTGACAGTAAATTATGTACAATAAAGATGACAGTTATAAAACGGTTATAAGATTAATCCTATTAATTATTAGTTATAGATAATGTGGATTATTTAAATAAAAAATTATTTTACTTACTAATTACAACACCATGTTAAAATTGAGAAACCTATCGTTGCTATCCAAAGTTTTAAAGCACACGTTGAAATATTCGGTTTAGGAAGGAAAAAAAATCTAAATTAGTTTTAAAAAGTTTATTTTGATCAATTATTTGGTTTTAATAAATTTACAATTATTATTTTAGATTGGTTGGAATTTAAATAACCCTAATAGTTAGATATTTTATATGTACTAGACGTGTTGTGAATTTATCAATATAGCAAAAACTTGTATTCAAGTCTTATTATATGTGAAAACTTATAAGACCAACATTAACGCAATCACATTATTGATAGAAGATTGACCTTTAATTAATGTAATAAGAAAGAAAAATGTTCTTGAAAAATAATTTTGGAATAGCACTAAATTCTCTAACATGCTAAAATCATACTATTTGAACGTTATTTGCCTTAGATGACTCAATGCCTCCTAACCCATAAAATTTGTCGCTTTGTTAAATTTTTCATGCTCGATGACCTGCGTCTTTCTAATTTCCCGTCTTTAATTTAAAACCATTCTTTGATTTTTCTTTTTCCTTTTGGAGTTTTAACGGTGTATGGTTAGAAAGCACTAACCTACTCTTGCACTAAATAACACATTTTTTTTTCTTATTTATGATCCTTAAGAAAATAATAATTTAATATTGAACAAAAGTTGACATTAACATACAAGAGTTTATACTAACAAGAAAAAACTATGTTTATTCGTTTCTAGTATCAAATTTGTGTTTCTAATTTACTAGCATCTGGTTTTGAAAATTGATTCTAAGTAGTATTGATTTGTCTAATTCTAAGAAGCGGTAGCTTGCTCGACGTTATTATATCATTAAATTTAAATTGATTTTTTAATTAAAATGGTTAAAGGTTGATAAAACTAATATCTTTTACTTTAATATTCATTTAGGTTAGTGTTGTCTTGGCCTAACACTAATAATATTTTGTTTAAAAAGTATTTCAAAATTCTAAATAAATAGACTCATAATCACCTCCATTTTCTTTAACATCCCTGTTTCTAGCTGAAATCAAATTTTGGAAGAAGGTGATGACTTCCTCCCTTCCCTTGCAAGGAAAACTCTAATAGGATTGGCAAATTATTAAAGAGGAAAATACTCCTTAGATAACTTGCAGAAGTGAATAAGAGAGTGCTTAACAAAACAATTACATATCTCATTCATTTCAAAAGTCATTTGTACAAGAGGTAATAAGGAAGTTTATTTATAGATGTATAACTCCTCTTGCAACCTAGTATTAAAAAAATATAGACATGGATTACAACTTGGACAAAGTAGCTTTAGAATTTTCCATCACAAACAAAATTTGGCTTGAAAAAGTGATGTGGGACTTCCTTCTACAAGTCTTCTCTTCATGTTTTGGATACCACTTCCTAGATGTTAAAAAAGAATGAATGAATGTGTCTAAACAAACTGACCGGAGAAGGTGAATTGGTTTTAAAACTTCATAAAAAAAATCTCTTTTTTTAAAGTTATTTTAAAACTTTTTTTAGATTGAAAACTGAATGCAACTAAATTAGAAGCAAGATTGATACAAGATTACAATATAATAGAAAATAAAAAAGAAAAATTATACGGTTCAAATCAAGATTGATGCAAGATCTTTTTTAAAAAGAATCTTACTTGTACCAGTGTTAAGAAGACTTTCTAACAAAGGTTTCAAACAAGTGTATATAAGTAAAGGTTGTTCATGAGTTACTTATGTTTAAAAATGTTTTGAAGATGTATCAATATGAAAGAGACTTTCACTTAGAGAAGATTATTAAAAGTCTAATTATAAGCCTAGATCTGACGTTAAGTATAAATAAAAAAGTTGAGCTAATATATAAAAATATATCCATAAACCCATCATCTTAAAATTTTGGATTAAAGTTAGCATCAATCCCTTGTGACTCAAATCTCATCTCTTGTTTAATCTTCCTGCCCAACACATTTCTCGTCACCATTGACCAAGTTTTCTCCTCCTTCTGATAAATTTTTACCTCTTTTGATTTCAATAAGTAGTAGGTCCTTTATATTTCTCTGATGTCTGATATTCTTTCTTTCACAAGATTCGTGTCTGCTTACAGTTTGCAATCTCCTTCTTCTGTTCGTAGGCCCATTTCTCCAAGGGACTCACTATGCTTTCCGTCATGACACTCGTAGATCCCACAGGTCGGACCAAAATTGTTAGGAGTCCACTATTCTTATAAGAAGAATAATGAAAAGAAAATTAGAACTTCTTTATTTCACCAAGTATTCAAAGTATTACCAAGGAGCACTCTCCTTTTGATTGGATTATTCCAGTTACAATTCTCTCTAATCTAAAATAATTGTCTTCCGTTTTCCTTCAAGCTTCTTATTAATAGGCTTGTTTATGCTAACTAACTCTTAACTAAAATAACTACCTTCCAACTGTAATTTTTCTTTTTTCATACTCCTCTTATGATAAAAATCTGCAATCCTGCCTTATTATTAACTTCTTGTGCTTGGTCCTGCCTAAGAGGATAGGAGACTCGGTTTTGAATGTTATTGAATATAAAGTTAATTCTTCTCTAATAAAGGTGGTGTTTATTTCCAAACTAGGTGTTTGTGTCGTGAATTATCTATTTATTTGTTCATCCCAACAGTCTATAAATGTTATTGTACATACTGGTTTGAAGTAAAATAAGTAATATTCCTTTCGGCATATAATTTTGAAACTTTATGCTACCATGCAGCTATGATTATTCAGGATATGGAGCATCCACGGGTAAGGTACGTATCGGCCTTGATTCCTTTTCCCCAACTTCCACTTCTCTTTTTGTTATTGTGTATACCATGAAATATGAAATAAAGAAGCAAGATTATTAGATTAGATAATCCATTCCATTTGAATTCTACATTTTCCCCAACCATTCTATCCACCAATCTAACTGGATGTGTTATGTATGATTATCCTCAAACTTTGATAGCCATCTGAGTTCAACACATATTATGACATAGAGGCTGTGTATGATTGTTTGAAGAGAGATTATGGAATTGAGCAAGAAGATTTGATTCTGTATGGCCAATCAGTTGGTAGTGGGCCCACAATACACTTGGCTACTAAGTTACGGAATTTGAGAGGTGTTGTTATTCACAGTGGAATCCTTTCAGGGATAAGGGTCTTGTACCCTGTCAAGGTCACATTTTGGTTTGACATATTCAAAGTAAGTTTTGTCCGAGTGATCTTCGTAATTCTTAATCAGTACTAACTTGCAATATTTATCAGAGTTTTGTATTAACATAGTCTCTTTACTAATTTCAGAATATAGACAAAATAAGGCATGTTGACTGTCCAGTCTTAGTTATACATGTACGTTTATCTTTCTATCTATTTTTCTTATTATAGTTTCTGCATTATGTTTCTTGCAATGTTCAAAAGACCTCACTGGTTTCTTCTTCAGGTTTCAGTCCTTAAGAGATTATTTCTTCTACTTTTTGGGTATATTATATGATAAAACTGCTCTATATAGAAGTTCATATTTGCTTGCTATATTTATCGACAAGGTACATGTGGAAACTTGGTTGAGCCCAATAAGGAATTATTTTCCTGGTACTGTAGTTTATTTGACTAAAAATATTTTGCCAGTATACTTCTCACCAGTGTGCAGAAAGTCTTCAGATCTTGTTACAAAAATTTTAGTGAATCGGTTCATGTTCTTAACAGCTAATGTTTAGCTGAATATCTCTACAAAATGCAAACAATAGATTTTAGCAATGGAGACACAAGTTGGTTTCATATTTTAAGTTCTGTTTTCAGGGTATCACTCAAATTTTCAATTCAAACCTGAATTTAAAAAGCAGTCTATGATTCAAATAAAAATTTGAAACATATGCAGAATGTTGAATATGAAATGTTACATTTGAAACACTTCTCCAATTATGCTTTTATTTGTCACTTGAGTTCTGCTGCTATTGCAATAGGATGGATCCTAACAGCACCATTTGTCCTAATTGTTTTTCTTCAGAACTTTGTTCTGGTTGTTAACAAAGAATAAGATGTACATAGGTAGAACATGTTCATCAAAGTTTTTGTATATGTATCTTTTTCTGTTTATGTTAAGCTGTTTTTTTGGCTTTAGTCTTCAATACTAATTTACATTAGAAGGAAAACAATTAACAGAAATTTAATTACAATAGTATTCTATTATTGCTCTTGCTTTTATTTCTTAATCTTCAAGCCTATCCATAATTTAATCAATGCGTGTATTTTGGAATATTCAAAGCATTTTTTGTTTTCTTAGGTTGTTGTGAAACATTACCACAAAATAAGACCCTGCTGTACCGAAATTCTTATTAGATAAGGCCACTGAGCATAGTAGCCATCACACTATCATTGTAACAAAACTCGAGTCAGAAAATTTAAAACTTAGATGTTAGGGTCTCGATTATGTGTCACTATTGATGATTTGAGTGGGCTGTACGAAGACCTTATCTTTGATTAAAGAATAAACTTTCCCTTCTAATAGTAGTTTTATTTGTCTCCTTGTGTTTTATGCGCAGGGAACTAATGATGAAATCGTTGACTGGTCCCATGGAAAACGATTGTGGGAACTTTCCAAGGAAAAATATGACCCTTTGTGGGTGAAGGGTGGGGGTCATTGCAACCTTGAGGCTTTCCCTGAGTACATCAAGCACTTGCGCAAGTTTTTAAATGCCATGGAGAAAATCTCAATCACAGGAGAGACAAACAAACCACAACTCACCCAAAATCCTACTAATAATACTGAATCCAAACAAAACAAATGTTTGAGATTTGGTCTAATGAGATAGCTGGATCCGTTTGAGGTTTTAAACATAGGAAATCAGAACCATGGTTTGTTACCAACACTACTTTCACTCAGGATTTGGAAGATAGTATATTTCTTAGAAATTGAAGGATGTCTTTGATCCAAATCCTGTTGAAATGACCTTTTTTAATGGAGAAACTAACAAGTGGTGTTTGCCTGGGTTAATTATAATGTACATATATCTAGCAAAGTTGAGTTTATGAATAGACCCTCCTTATAACGAGGGCATCTAGGATACTATTGGGAGTGGATAAACATGTTTTATGTATTCTCAGTATGCAATTATTTTAAGGATACTCTTTGCACTCTATAATATCTCCCTCGTAATCAGATTTGAAAGATTAATAAATTTTAACTAGTGGTGATTAAAGTGTATTCACAAAAAATACTTTTCTATTTAAAAATAATATATGTATATATATAATTTATATTTTAATCAGTATAGAATTAAGTAATTGTTATTATATGGGTCATTGAAGAAGTCTTTTCTCATAATATGGTGGTCCTCAGTCTCAGGTCTTCGACATTCAGTTTTCAATCTCTGGTCTTCATTTGTGATCTGGGAGGGATAACTCTAAAAGATTATCCGACTCTTATATTTAATATTTAGTTATTATCTTAAATATTCTATATGTGCTCGCATAACTGCTTTAAAAGTTATATGCCAGTTTATATGTCTTGTTAGTTGAGTACATATGGACTTATATGTAAATAATGTTTCTCTATATACAAATCAAGCTTATAAGATTAGTGGTCAATAATTTATAAATATTTCTTTGTATATGAGTAAGTTATCAATAAAATAATTTGTCAAAAAATTTAAAAAACTTATTAGTGACTCTAATTTTTTTGGTTTTATTTATAAAAGAAATTAAGACTAGAAAAGAACAAAAGTCAAAAAGAAATAATAATAATATACTATTAATAATTGTAGTAATATGGTAATAATATTAATAGTAGTTCTAATAGTAATATAGTAGTACAGTAACAGTAATATTAGTAATAATAGTGAATACTACCCTAATAGTGGTAGTACTAACAATAGTAATAGTATTATTAACAATGATAGTACTAATAGTAATTACAACAGTAGTAGTATGATATAAACAATTACTAGTGAAAGATAATAATTTTAGAAAAGCAAGTAAAGCTTAACTAGTATAATTAATTTTAAATTACAATTATGATTACTAACTCTTTAGTATTGGAATACTTAGAACCTAGTTGCTAACTAAATCATATTGTTTTCTTTGAAGAGAATCAAGGACATAAATAATCTTCTCCTCTACATTCAATCCGTGTAGATTGCATGATCAAGAAAGACTGTAAAGTAATTTCAATAACCCAGAAGAGGCTAGATTAGTTCTTTCATGTTTTAAGTTTGAGTTAAAATTCAATTGGAGAAAAAGTTATCCCTTGGTAAGTTAACATCATATTAACATTTGGTTAATAACACCTTAAGTGAAAATGATTAGTGATAATGATAACACCACTTTTAAACCCCAACATCAGTAAATTATTAAGAGCAAAGTCATTTAAGATGAATTGGAGTCATGATGGTATAACAATAGAAGAAGTGACCAGGTATTGCATCATTTAATAAAATTAGAAAACATTTCAAACAACAACAACGGAATAACAAGAATAAGTTGGTAATTGGTTTTGCAGAATAAAAGGTATCAAAGGCAAAACATAGATTAAACATACTATATTCAAGTGTTTCTTTGGACACCGTTGAAGCCAAGGATAACCTAGAATGTGTATTAGTAGAAAAAGAGAATTTTACATCAATTTTAGAAAATATTCTCCCATCAGAATTTTCTTCATGAGGAGCATTTTCAAAAGTGAGCATTTTACGAAGAGTTTCAACAAGTCCATTGTGTTCTTTATTCATAATATGTGACTATGGTGGATTAAAGTGATACTGTGGCACGTGTTAACACTGTTAAATCAGTTTCTAGACTTCTGCAAAGAAGCCGAAGTGTCAGACCATTAATTAGTGTGATAACTGTGATGAGTGTAGGAGTAATGAACAGAAAGGAAATTTAATATCCAATCTAATTGTATATTTTTTAATTGGGTCTTTATCTTATTTTATATTTTTTGATTAAAAACTTTTTATAGACTTTTATATAATTTTGTTTTATATTTTTTTTAATTAAAAACTCAACTCATTTGTCAAGGTCAATTTCTTCTTTAAATGAGCATAACGAATGTTGTTTAATTTCAATGTTATGACATTCTTGTTTAACATTTTCAACAACACTTAATATGAAGTCAAATTTTATGAATTAATGCCAACTTTAGAAAATATGGAGTGAAATGTAACCTTTAAGTATAGCATAACATTCATTTGTTTGGAACGATCTTAATTGTAATTAAGAGTGATGATATTTTTATGTTTGTTAAAAAATTTCATACTATAGATATTATCACTATTTGATAATTGAATGTTTGTCATCTAATAAGGGTTTTTTTTTTCTTCAGCAAAGTATGGACATTCACAATAATGTATCGAATCGTAAGCATGTCTGATATATTTTATTAGTATCAAATTTTGTTCATATATCCATATAACTTTTGGTGTATATTTTTTCTCCAATGAATTGAATGGGTCTAGGTATGATTTGATGAGAGTAGTGGAAATGTCCAATTTGAAAAACATTGACCACTAGAGCACATAAACCAAGCTTCCTTATTTAATAAGGATGTTTTTTTACCTTCCAATTACTTAGTTACATTGTGACAATAACAAGATTATCTTGTAGAGGATCGTTGATACATAGGTTTTCATCTAAAAAGATAAGTGGACAGAGAGATCGTTGCGGGAGGAGCTTACTGAGTTGATTCTTCAAAGATGCCCACCAACAAAGCCACCAACGATATTGTTTGTTTCTCTAGTTTTAATAGGATTTTATTCTATAAGCTAGTGTTCTTATTTTTCTCGTTGAGCTCCATGTCCCATCCTAATGATTTTTTCACCCTTTTCTTTAGAAACCACCATGATATCCTTAACCTCAACCTCTTCGTCATCCTCCCCGTCTATGACCTCTTTCTGGTTGTCAATTTTGTACAAAGTGGGTTAGTGCACCTGTACAAACAAGTTCTTCTATTATGTTATTACCTTGAATCACTCCTTAATTGTGTGACCTATGTTCTGATGATATCTACACCTTTTATAAAGGTCATCCTAAGGAGGGGAAAATATAGGTTGTGGGATACATAATAACTCGAGATTGAATGGCTCCTATATAATGGTGTCCCGACTAGCTTTTGAGTGGGATATAATTGCCATACCTATTGATGTGCATATGTGTGGAGGCTTTCAAGAATTTTGGGGTGGAAGAAGAAGAAAGTTGTGCGACACCCTTCCTTAATTGCTTTTTCACATCTTTGTATTTTCTTCAATGTTTATATATTGTGTTGCTTGGTTGTGCAACTTTTCCATGCTTCCTGGTGAGTTGGCAAAAAGAGTGTCCAAAAGTAGACTTGGTGGTTAAAGTTTAATAAGGATCGTGTGCATTGACATTGCAGATTGAAGGTCAATAATGTTTGACGATACTTTAGCAAAATGAATCATATATTGTTGGAGTGGTTTAGTTTCTCCTTGTGTGACACTATTCAAACTGATCGAGTTTATGACCATGGGTTCGCTATTCTCAAACTAAGTCGAAAACCTTGTGTAAAAAATTTGAAATGAGTCTATAACATTTCTTAACAAGAAATAATATCATTGTAACGTTGGTCCTCTACGATAGTTAAAAAATCCTACAATGCACCACCAAGTTACTAGAAAATAAATTGGTTTGTGTCATATATGCCTTCAAATGTGGATATAAGTATAAGAAAATATTTTCTATATGTGTTTTGAGAATATTAGCAAACATGGGTCCCTCTTAAGATTAGCTAAAAATAAGGTGGTAGTTTTGCTTTTAAAAAAAACTATAAAATTAGTATTTTTGTAAAAGATTTCCCAGATTCTATAGTGAAAACTAAATATTTTTATCAAAAAGGAGTATTATACGTCAAAGGTGAAAAAAGTGATGCTTATATGTGGAATTGAGTTTATCATTTTTGAATATGAAACTCTAATTATTACATGAAGATCAAGTTGCTCACTGGAAACTAAGAAAAAATCTATTTATAAAATAAGAAGAAATCCACTTATAAAATATTCTTCAATGGATCAAGTCAACAAAAGTTTTATAATAATATAAAATATATATATATATATATATATATATATATATATATATATATATTAACTTTAAAATAATACTTTTTATAAAATTATCATATATTTATAGATTTCTTTAGCTTTAAAATAAAGATTTAATATATATTTACTTACTCAAATATTTTAATAATATCTCATATTTCAAACTATTACTAGTTAAATATTAATTATTAGTAATTAATCATATATAATTATTAATTACTCAATCAAATTATTTAAACATAAAAATTTATTATTAATTATATTTAGTTATGATTATATTTTTAAATTACTTAAACGAAGTTGTTACAGTTATCAATATCTAAAACATCATAAGTTTTTACCATTCATTTTTTATTGTAATCCTTCAAACTCTTAAAACATCTCCTTTACCCAAGAAAATGAAACAAAAAAAAATTAGTATTCCATGTTAAATTTTTGGTTATAAGAAAAAAAAAAACTACTTTTAAAATATAAGCAAATTTTATCTACTTTTATTTTTTTTAAAGCCACGTATTAGACATTATTATAAACTTTGAGATCTGGATAAAAGTCAGATCTCCAATTTTAAACTATTATCTATCATCACTTAAATTAATTCATTAAGAAGAAAAAAACAAGTACCAAAACATGGGACCAAACCAAACCATGCTTGATATTTTATTTATTTATAGTTTATTTGACGATATTTTTTATTTAAAATACCGTAATTTTAATTAAATTTTGATATTCGACTGCATCATCATTATCTATATATTTTATTCTAAGACATTAATGACAAAACTATTTAAAAAAAATTAGGATATTAGTAATATTTAATATAATTAACACATGTGACATATGAATTTAGTTGTATTGTTATAAATGGAAATGGAGGAAATACAGTTGAACAATGCAATGGGAGATTGTTAGTTGCTGCAGCTGAGTGGTTAACTCTGCAATCACCACTTTGAAATTGGAATATTGCATAACAACCGACAAAGGTATGAGTTTAAGTTTTACTTTAATAGGTAATTTGAAAAACCAGAATAATTAATAATATTAAATTGGCATAATTATGATTTGCATTTTTTAATAATTTGTATAAGAGCATATGCCAAAGGAATACATTTGTGACTCACTAAGAACTTTCCACCTGGGTGGGTCTACCCACTACCACTTCACCACACACAAACACCATTAACTAATTCAAGGACAAAAACTCACTCTTCCAGTTGAAATTAACAATAAATTATATTCATGTTTTCTTTTTTTTATGCTTCTCTTTTTTTTCTAGAAATTCTTAAAAAATTATATTTAATTTATTAACAAAATTACACTATTACCAACCTTTTAAATATTTAAAATATTACATATACCTCTATAAAAGTTTGTCATAAAAGTAAGGAAACAGGCGCATTATCTACAATCCCATAAAATATTAAGATACTTTCATTATAATTAGCTAAATCACAATATTCTTTTAAAAGCAACAGAAAAAAATGTTTTGGGATTTAAGTTTATTAAAAAAACAAAAAATATCTTTTTGTGATATGTTCAATAATACCATCTTGTTTAAAAGTCGAAATAAAAAATAATTTAAATATAATTTATTCTCAAAATTTTTTAAAACGTTTTTTAAAAATAAAATCGTGATAAAATTTTAAGTTTCAAATCATTAATATTTTAATTGCGATGATTGATTATATTAATGTTATTTTAATATACTTTGAGAGGTCATAACATTAGTGTACTATGTGAAAATTAAAATATAATTTTAAAGACGAATTTTGGTTTGTAAACAATATATAATGAAATTGTCAATCTAGAATAGGGTTTAAATTTTAAAGCTAATTTTTTTTATTTAGATGAAATCCGTGGCTTCAAAATATATACTTTTCTATTATAGTTTATCTTTTTAATATATTTTATTATTAATAAATTTTATTTGTTGTTGATGAATTTAAGTACCATATGTTAGATTTATATTTTTTTTAATTACTTGCTTTTGTTATGTGTTATGATTTATGAGGCTTTTAAATAAAATTTAAATTTTATAAATTTACGTTTATAATTATATTTTTCTATTAATATTGATCAATATACTATGTTGTACTATGAATAGACAAAGTAATAACATTTTACTAAAACCAGTTTAATTCTGATTAAATTGTAACCTATGTATTCGCCCCATTCAATGGCCTTGTTCAAAACCATGAAATTGAAAAAAAAAAAAAAGATTTTAAAAGAAAATATTCTCCCGAAAATATTCCGAGTACAGAAACCTTAAAACGGTATATACATTAAAAAAGAAACAGTTATAGCACATTACCATAACACCAAGAAGATTCTTCTTGAGATTTTTCTCAATTTCTTGACAGGGGAGTTTACTGGGTTGACCACAACACCCACTTTGGGTAATCAATATTTAGCAGTAAATTGAAGTGCCATTAAACCTGAATAAGCACTGAAGAAGTTGGGGCATTTATTCTTTGAATAATCATAGGAAGAAAGCATTGATAGTAGCATGATTGAAATGATTTGGGAAAATGATGTGGTTAGTTTCTGGTTGACTAGGGCATAGGGGCCCTTTGGGGGGGGCACATGAGGGTTTCTGATGAGTCCCCAAAAGGGTTTAATTGGGAACATGTCACTCTGGCATTGGCGTGAATAGGAGAGAGAAATTAGGGAATGAGGGTGGAAGCAAGCTGCATTATTGTATTGTATTTTGCATTTTGCATCAGCGATTAACTAATAATTAAAGTCAAAGGCTTTTTTCCCTGTTTCTTTGGTGGAAAAAGTGAAGGACAAATAACAGAGCAGACAGACAAAGAGAGAGAAAAAAAAGAGAGAGATTTCACTAAAATACTAAATGATTTATGTTTTTGTTTTGCTGGCTTCAAATCCATCACTGTCCATTTTGTACAGGTTTTTCGTAACCTTGTTCCACTTCCGCATTTCCAAGCCCTTTCTCGCTTGCCCTTTTGATTCTTGCTGAAAGAGAGGCCTTGAGAGCGAAGTTTCCGGTTTCAAAATTGAAGCTTTTGGGTCTCCGAGTTCTGATCTCTGCATAAGAGGCTTGTTATTTCATCTGGGTGTGTTGGTTTAGTTCTTGTCTGACATGGCTGTGGAAAATCAAAGGGGTCATTTGGGGGATGAAGATGGGGGTGGCGACCGTTTTCCCGTGGGTATGCGTGTTCTGGCCGTGGATGACGACCCAACTTGTCTCATATTGTTGGAGAATCTGCTTCGCAAATGCCAGTATCAGGGTTCGTTGTTTTTAATCATTTTTGTTAGGCAAAAAATTTTGTGTCCTCAACTTAGGCCCTGGTAGGCTTGCCTTGTAAAAATTGACATTGCGTGTGAATACAGTGTTTGGTGGTTTGTATGTATTGACCTTACCTTCTGGGTTTTTTTTGCAAATTCTTACTTCTCCTAAAGTTGAAGGCTTTGGTACAAATTGGAATATTTTCTTGATGAAGTTCTTGGATTGTAACATTTAGAGCTATTAGTGGACCAATCCGTGTAGGCCTTGGTTATGGGGGATTTTGATCTGCTTTGATAGTTTATGATATCTTTGACTTTGCCAAATCTCGCATTTGATTTGTGGTTGTTGTTGCAGTTACTACAACTAATCAGGCAGTTGAGGCTCTGAAAATGTTGAGGGAGAACAGAAACAAGTTTGACCTTGTTATCAGCGATGTGAATATGCCTGACATGGATGGATTTAAGCTCCTTGAGTTGGTGGGACTTGAAATGGACCTCCCTGTCATCAGTAAGTTTACACTTCTTTTATCTTATCATGCATTTGACCTGAGCTTTTCCTGATCATATTATGAGAGTTTGTTGCATAATTGATGAAGGTTATGCCAATTACAACTCAACTTGTTTAATAGTGTTTCTTTTGTTTTCCCCAAAATTAGGGAATTGATTTATCCTTAGGAATTAACTTAATTGGTTGAATGTATTCACTGACATAAGCTATTGTTCCAGTGTTGTCAGCACACAGTGATACAAAGCTGGTGATGCAGGGTGTTACACATGGGGCTGTTGACTATTTACTGAAACCTGTTAGAATTGAAGAGCTGAAGAACATATGGCAACATGTGGTCCGAAGAAAGAATTTTGATTGCAGGGATCAGAGCAAGGCATGCAATGATGAAAAGGGTCTGAATATTGCTGGGGAAGGTAGCCCAAGTCTAAGATCAGAAAACAGTGTTGACCAGAATAAAAGGCTTGGTAAGAAAAGGAAGGACCAAAGTGAGGAAGAAGAGGATGATGTGGAAGGGAATGGAGACGATGATGACCCCTCAGCACAGAAGAAACCTCGTGTTGTTTGGTCTGTTGAGCTGCATAGAAAATTTGTTGCTGCTGTTAATCAACTCGGCCTAGAAAGTAAGTTAGTGAAAGCAAAAAATGGGGTTCCCAATTTGTTTGACTTCGGTACATTATAACTTGATATCTCAAAATGAGTACTATAATCCCACTAATGCCGTGTTTATTCACCTTTTAATGCAGAGGCTGTTCCCAAGAAAATACTTGACCTGATGAATGTTGAAGGGCTTACAAGGGAAAATGTTGCAAGCCATCTACAGGTATAAATTCTTGGTTTTGTAGTTGCTATAATTGCTTGATTCAGTTGTTGACAGATCAAGGGATGAAAATCTACTAGATCAGATAATTCCTTAAATTTTTTGTGATGGAAGTATTATGTAAACAGCGAATTTAATAACTTGGGAAAGTGTATAGCAATGTCAACTATGAAAGTGTTAAGACTTTTACTTAGACTTGAAAGATGCTCTTAGTATAATAGTTTTTACATATTTCCCTTATGTGCCATATTTATCTTGCTGTTCTTTTTCTACTGCAGAAGTATAGACTCTATCTGAAGAAGGCAAACCATCAAGCTAACATGGTTGCTGCATTGGGTGGTAGCGATTCTTACCTACGAATGGGTTCAATAGATGGATATGGAGATTTTTGCGCCGCGTCTGGTTCTGGAAGGATCTCAAACACTACACTACCATCATATGCATCTTCTGGAATTTTCAGTAGGCTGAATTCCCCAGCTGGCTTGAACATGCGAGGAATCAGTTCTTCTGCACTTATCCGTCCTGTTCAGACTCAAAACATCAACAGCTCCTTAAACACACTTGGAAACATTCAGCCATCCATTTTTTCTGCAAATCAGAGCTCAAGTTTGTTGCAGGGCATTCCAACATCAATTGAGCTTAACCAATCTAAGCAAAACAACTGTTCAACTGGTTTACCGCAGCTAAGTCAAGTTGATTCAAGTGGCTTTACAGTTGCCTCTGGCTTCCCAGACAGTAGGGCCATAGTTAATGGTCCAAACAATTCTCTATCATGTGGCTCAAATAATCATATAATTTTACAAGGAAATCCACAGCAAACACATAGCCCTGGAGCATTTAGAAATCAGTCTTCTGTTAGAGCAGCTTCCTTGAGTGCAGAATCTTTTGGCATATCTGGTTCTTCCAATATGTTGGATTATAATCGGTGTAATGAAAACTGGCAGAATGCAGTACAGATGTCCAAATTTCCGGCTAATTCCTTGCCATTGTGTGAGGCTTTCGGCAATGACCAATTGCCTCCCAGTAGCATCAATGTTTCCAACTCAGGTACTCATATTGGCAACAGTCCGGTTGATTTTTCTTCCAGAATGGCAATGCCTGTTCCTTTGGAAGATATACAGCCTTTAAGCTACACACCACAACAAAGGTGGGAAGAACATAAATTGGATTATGACCAAAACTTGAGTCGTCCCTTCAATCCTGTAAATTCATATGCTTCTTCCAGTGCTGCAACAAGTTCTATGGGGCATGGCTTAAATCAAAATAATACAATCTGTAGCAATAGAATCGATGCATCTTTGGTTGGCCCATGCTCTGAAGTTGAGAAATTCTCTTCTGACATTCCACTGAAGTCGAATGAAGCCTACATTTTGGAGCAACTAAAGTCCCAAGAAGGATTCATGCAGAATACTTTTGGTACCTTGGATGACATAATGGGTGCAATGGTCAAAAGGGTATGATCTAATAGCCTACTCTTGTTTGTTCCATTCTTTAAAGGAAACCCTCATGTTTCTTCCCCGTCTTTCAAATGATTTTCTTGTTGCATTTGATCCTAGAAGATCGGTTTTTAGAATATCATAGATAGTAAAAGCACAATTGACTATTTTCACAAACCAGGAACTAAAAGATTGTCCCTTTCATTCTGGGGTGGCGGCAAGATCATATTATTCGAGTCTTTTTTTCATACTTTTCCGGGTATTTGACTGTTTCTTTTTGATGTTTGTGTAGCAACGGTTTTGTTAACTTGATCTAGCCAATCATCAACTTAATTTTATTAGTTAAATCTACCTATCAGAAATAAATAAATAAATATAACTAGTAAATGTTTGTTAGCTTCAGTTTGTCACCTTGATCTAGATATCTATGAAAGTTTAGATAGACTGTGTACGAATAATTTGTTTGTTAGCTGCGGTTTGTCACTTTGCCTAGTTTTTATTTCATCTGGTGATGCCATTTTGCTGTACTTTTAACACATCTGGTGACTTTTCATATGCAACGGAAAATGTAAGTTTATATGTGCAGTAAATAAGATTTTATGTTGACCCTTCTGTCACTCGTTACATATTTTTGATCTAGCTCGTTTTAGAAAGAAAGGAATTCTAAGTTTTTAACTGTGCAACATTTTTCTGTACTTTTGCTCTTTCTGAATGAATTAGCGCTGCAAATCTTGCAAATTTAAGTCAAACCAATGTCTATTCACTTAACAGTACATGAGAAATGAAGTGATTGATCATTATATAAAATGTTACCAAATGTAGTCACATAATCTGCAGTTATAGATGCCTATGATTTTAAAAAGGGTCATTTACATTGCTCTCCTCAAATTTGTCTATAAATTACAACCTCCCCTATCTTGCTTCACATGTTATGGAGAACTTTATTGTCCTCTTAGAATCCTCTCAAACTATGCTGCATTATACAACCACTCATTAATTTGTTGAGGTTGAGGTAGGTTTAAGTACATATTTAAGCAGTTACATCCCTTGGTCTCTTTATTAATTTATCTCCCTAAGAATTTATATAATTTATATCATGTGTTAAACCAATTAATGCAAAGAGTACTATGATCCAGGAACAAAATGAGTTGACATTGTTGGATGGAGAAATTGGATTTGATGCCTCCTACCCTGTTGGATCATGCAACTGATTTCAGGATCATTTGTGTCTCTGGAGCTGATTGATTGTGTAGTTTCTTTGATGTACCTATTTTTATGTTCTGCCACTAAATTTATTTTCGTGGTCAACATTGTTTCTTTACTTGAGGACTTGTGTTAGCCATCTTCTTCTATCTTATTTTCAATCTTGTAGTCCATAAAAATTTTCTGTATTGGGTTAGATAAAATAATTGTAATATGAATGTGTTTCTTGGTGTTCTCCCACTTTTGTTTGGTATAACTTTTAATATACACGTTATTTTGAAGATGCTTTGATATGATATAAAAGTGTGTAAAGACTGAAAATGGAAAGGAAATATTGACACATTTCAATTGCATGAAAATGTGATCAAACATTAAAGTGTTTTTTTTTTTGGACTTTTAAGGTAAAGTTTTTTTTTGGGTGCATTTATCAATAGTTTTTTATAGAAGTTACTTTTGTCATTAATTAATGAGAAGTTTTAAACTTTTTTTAGAAAATATTTACTTATGGTAAATTTTTAGACATTTCATATTTAACAAGACTAGGTTTTTGGTCGGTATATATTTTACAGTTTTAAATTGAGTTGTGGTACACATACTATTCATTTTTTATCGAACATTTTAACAAGAGTCACTTGTATGATTTTATTTATTATTTATTTAGTTTATTTGTTTTTTTAATTAGTTACAATAAGGGTGTTATATTTTTGTTTGTTAGGGATCACGTATTCGTATTAAGTATTAGTATAAGTAATATTTAATTATTTTAAATAAGTGTTGAAAATACATATTTATATGTTTGTCTCGTCCTTGTTTAAATTATTAAAATATTTTTAATTTATTTAGTATATTTTGAAATTTATTTAATTATAATGTTTTCATTATTATTTGACATTTAAAAGAAGAAAATGTGTGTTTTTATGGTATTGAATTCTTGATCATGTTATGTTTTTTTTTAGCGGATATGATATAATTTAACATTATCAGCCATAAGTTACATATTTCATTACCTATTAAGGATTAGATATGAAAGTGGGTATGACTTCTTAAATACCATTAGTTTTCCTTTTAAAATGATTAAAATATTTTTGTTCCATTCTTCTGTATTTTTTTTTTTTTCTGTATTAACCTCTACACATTCTAAGTTAACATACTTCAAATGGAAACCGAGTGATTTAGAAGAACTGAGAAGGATTGTTGAGGTTGCAACACATTGTTCTCTTGGTCTAAGGTATTTTTGAAAATCCAAAAAATTATGATTTCTTGATAGTTCAATCACATTATAATTTGTGAAAGTCTTTAGTCATCCATATATATGTTCTCATGTAATTGTTTGAGATAACTAACAAAATTGAATTGAACATCTAAAGCCATGGTATTAAAACAAATATTACCTAAACAAATTACACATGAAATATATTTGGTTAAGAGAGTAACTATACATGAATTAATTCTCTCGATGTTTTATGAGTTAGTTATTTTGAAATTTTTTCTTTTAATTTAGAAATTTCTTCTTTCAGTCTAGAAATTTCTTCTTTCAATTTAGTCGTGGAATTGATGCAATTTTTTCATTAAATCATGTAATTGCTTCAATGATTGGGAAAAAGATTTGTTAACTCGAAATTATTTTTCTAAAGATGGTTAGTTTTATATTAGATTATATGTCTAGTTTTATTTTTTTAGATAAGCAAAATTTAAGTTTCATATAGATAATAAGTGTTAAATATTGATATATTAAGAACTAAATTTTGCTTATATTTAGACACTTATCATTCTTTTGTGTTACCTTTTAAATTTTTTGGTTTAATTTTAATTTTAATTATTTTCTTATAGTTTTATGTTTTTATTTCAAGAAACGAGAAGTATTCGCATTCCAGCAAAGTTAGATCATACAAGCAACACAACTTAAAGAACCTTTAGATCACTTAAACAAAGTATCAACTTTTGTTATTATCATTGTTGCCTGACCTAGAAAACACTCTTTAAGTGAGTTGGAAAGAAAATGTCTAAGGAAAGAAAATGTCTAACTCCAAATGTTATAAATACTAGACAACCTTTCACATACAACTTTGTACCTAGAGTAATTTTCTAGGAACTAAACATCACACTATGCACTTAGTATGTTAGTATTTTCTTCTAGTGTAGGTGTAAGTGTATTCTATTTTGAGTATTGTATTTTCGTTCTAACAAGTAATATAAGTATTTTTATAAATACTTATATTTATGAGTATTGTATACACTACATGAAGAACAAATGACTTTTCTTTGTCGTTCAGTGACTAATTAAAGATTTGGAATGACTCTTTCATAAATCTCTATATATAGAAGATGTCTTCAAAGAAAAGTGTTTACAATAACAATCGAGATGAACTTATGATTTGTGTATAAAGGTAAAATCTTAAGCTTGCAACCCTAGCTCATCAATAAAACATTGTTGTGTGTTTTAGCCATCTAGAAAAGTGAACACAATCTTATATGGGTTGTAAGATACAACACTTCTTTTGGTGCGTGATTCTATGATTAGTTGATCACACCTTATTGTAATCAAGTTTTTTAGTCATGATTGACTATGTTCAAACAATAGTTCTTAGCCAAGAGTGTCTACATTTTAAAGAATACCCAGTCTTAGCTAAAAGTGACTGCATTCTAGAGAATACTCAGTCTTAGTCAGAAGTGGTTGTGTTCTCAGTCTTATCCAAAAGTTGTAGCATTTCAAAGAATACTCGATCTTAGTCAAGAGTGATAAAAGACAAAACAATACTTAGTCTTAATCAGTAGTATTACATTTCAAAGAATACTCAGTCTTAGTTAGGAATGACTATGATCTAAATAATATTCAATCTTAACTAGGAGTGGTTGAGTTCCAAACGATACTTACTTTTGTATTTGTAGCGATAATCTTCTTAATGAAACTTGAGGTAGTCTTGAATAGTAGACAAACTAGTATAAAAATATCAAGCATAAATCTTTTTTCACTCTCACATTCTTAAATTGCATGTTATTAAACTATCATCTAACTTTGAAAGAAAGAGAAGTCATTAAATTAAATTTACAAAAATATCTTAACAATGAGCTTTTTCACTTAAAACTCAGATACTGCAAAAAAATATCTTGACAATTTTGTTAATCCAAAACATTGTCTAATTATTTTTCATTAGATGTTAATATTTTGAAATAATGCAAAAGATTTTAATATACAATTCAACTCTCACTTATATATATTTTACCGATTTTTCACGTAAATAAATATTTCTAAAAAGAATCTAAACTCTTAAATATTTTCACACACTCCCAAAATTAAATTCTATACATTTTACCAAGTTCCTAATATATTTTCACGGCACTTTATATATATAGATAGATATATATAAATCATCATACAATCATTACTTAATAATAAAAATCAAAATTTATATTTCAAAAACGTATTATACAAATATACGACTAATTTTCAAAATAATATATACAACCTTTAAGAGTTATTATATCATATTCTCCTTTCTATAATCATCATCATTATTAAAGTAATTATTTTCATAGATCAAGTTAACTTTTATTAGTTTAGATAATGTGTCTTTTAGAAAAATTCTCCAAAACTCTACAAAGATAAAAAGTCTTAACTTACTCTCATAAAATCTAATTTACAAATATAATATATCACTACATATCTAAATTAATTAAGATATATTTTTCGGCTTCAATATCACTAATATTCCAATACATATGCATGTAAAGTACCATAAAAAATCCGAAAGTTTAAAAGAAAAAAAAATCCCACTCAAGAAAACAAGATTTTATTCCATTTATATGAATCCATCTTCAGTATCTATACACATGTGCAATTGAATTGTAAAATGTATGATAATTTACTTTAAAAATAAAAAAAAATAAAACCATTGAAAAAAAAATATCATTTAAAAAACTAAAGAAAAAGGTACAAGAGACATCTCTTGCATTATTAGATTCATTTAAAAGAATGTTTAATTAAGTTATAAGTCTTTTATAAATTTAGATATTTTTAATTAAGTTTTTATTTTTTTTATTTAGTACAATTTTATTTTTTTTATTTAGTACAATTTTATTTTTTTTATAATTTTTAATTGAATTTATGTTATGTCTAATTTTACTGATAGCGAACGATGTGGTTGTTATCTTATCTAAAAAATAATGAAACAAAATATTATTTAAAAAATAAACAAAAAGTATAAAACACGCCTCTTGCCTAGTTGGATCCATTTCAAAAATGTTTAATTAAATTATAATTTTATCATAAATTTAGATATTTTCGGTTACATTTATATTAAATTTTTTAATTTATTAAATACAAGAAAAATTTATATTTTTAATTGAGTTTTTGCGTCTAATATTTTATTAATTTGATGATGTAGTTGTTATCTATTATATTTACTTGTCTCCGTATGTTAAGAAATCTAACAAAATTTTATGATTAATATAAAATAATATAATTATTAATGTAAAAAAATATTTTTATTACCTTTATTAAAAATACACCCTTTCTACTAGTTACACGTTATCTTACATTGACTAAGAAACCATTGTTGTTATTACTGTTGACATAGATAATTGTAACAATAATCTGTTATTCAATAGGACAATAAAAATCACATATAATATTACATTAACCTCTATACAAATTTATATTAAATAATTAAAATTAACAAAATTATAATAAATTCCTACATATAAAACAAAATATAGTATCGTACACCGAGTGCCAATTATAGTTATTCCGGACAAACACATTGTGTTCGGATATTTTTGGTCATAAAAATAAATTCTCTAAAAATATTTTTTCAGTATAAGAACATTATATAGTATTTACATTATTTTCATTGATGTTATTATTAAATGCCTAAGGTATATTAAACATAAACTATAAGACTTGCTTATTTGTCCAAATTTATTTCTATCTTTTTTCAATTTATTACTTTACATGATATTGTAATAATTTACATTATAACAACAACAAAAAATAACTAAAAATACATGTTTGCATATGTCGGCAAATATTGCTAAATTTTGAGGGGAAAAATATGAAATTTTCTTCATTTTGTAGCGTGTCTTTAGCTCCAAGCATACACTTAAATTGGATCGATTGGTCCAAAGCTATTTCTTGCCTCTTAAGCTTTATCTCTTGCCCTTCAAGCTATTAGATTCGGTTCACTTTGGCATTTTCCAAACAATTAAAATGTTATATAAAAATTATATGATTTGACAAAATTAAGAATGTCTCTTTACAGCTCAAACATTTTTATTTCTTTACATAATATAGTTTGCAAATATTATATATTATAATTTAGTTATAGGAGATTTTTGATAATTAATAAAGGTGACATAAGTCTTTATTAGGATAAAGACTAACAAGCTATGATGACATTTTGAAAAATAAAATTACATGTAATCAACTTTACAAAATTATGTTATATATCTGTAGTCCTTTAAAAAACTATAAATCTATTAAATTAATATTATTATTCATAAAAATAATTTTGATTTATTTAATTCAAAAATAAAAATAACTAAATGAGAATTGAGGAAACAGAGTAAACAAAATTGCAAGTAAAACTAATAGCCGATTGGGTTTCACGGTAACTTCTACTTTAACCTAAAGTAACATTCTAATCTTTTATTATAAGAATAAAACCTTAATTTCATAATAAGCTCAATGAAATGTTTTTTTTCTAAAAATATATGAAAATATTTGGATTATTTTTTCTCTACTTGGAAGAACTAAAATAAACACACTCTTGACCCCTTTTTTTATTCACTTGAAATAGAAAAGGAAACAATCATAGAATTTATAATTAATAAAGATAACAAATAATGGAAAGATATAAGAAAGTGCTTTAGAATACTAGAAAGTTCTATCTTATCAAGAGTAAGTGGTCCAAACACTTCCACAACTTTCTTTTGACACTAACAAAATATGGTGTACATTGAAAGAAACTATCTACTTTAGTTGTTGAGTAAAAACTATTTGTTAAACTATATTCTTAAATATAAATATAATCAAATCTATATTCTTTTATATTTGAAAATTTTAATATTTTCACCACTTTTTTTTGCTTATACATCCTAAAATAATTTAAAAAGCCAATTTATAATGTTAAGGTATAATTTAATCAAATGAAAATAGTCTCATTAAATGAAATTTTATTTTAAAATGAATATAAATATTTCAAAATAAAAGTTATGCTTACACATGCATACTTTTTAAAATTACTCGAAAATTTGACAATACTGTAATTTTTAAGATTCCAAATCCACACTATAAAACAAGAAAAACACTAAAAAAAAAGGACTCAAATTTGAAACCATCAATTAAGTTAGCAGAGTCTCTTAACAAAACACTTTAAGTAAGATAAGAGTGATAAATATTATTATTTAAACCAATTTAATACCTATCATGCCAACTTTTAATGTTATACTATTATTATAGATAAGCTTCTAACCAAGTTCATGAAATCAAACATAAGAGACAAAAATACATACTTTAAATTGGTCTCAATTTTTAAAATAAAAAATAAATATAATTAATTTTCATAAAGAACATCAACTATTAATTAAAGTTGTTATGATTAAGGCCCTTTTTTTTTCCTAAAAATACTTATAAAAAAATGTGTGGAGGCTAATTCTAGATTGGTAAACAAGTTTGCTATCTTCTATATATACAGATATATAGATATATACTTATCAGAAGCCTAAAAGAAGCAGAACTTAGAGCACTCTGCAACACATAGTTTCCTTCTTTCCTGTGTTGTGTTGTTTCCCAGTTTAAGGTAGCAATGGCCAACAAAGAGATGGAAGTTGTGAGGAATTTGGACGTGGAAAGGTACATGGGTCGATGGTACGAGATTGCTTCATTCCCTTCGTTTTTTCAGCCCAAGAATGGTGTGAACACCAGAGCCACATATACCCTTAACGGTGATGGGACTGTGCATGTACTGAACGAGACTTGGAGTGATGGAAAGAGAAGCTCCATAGAGGGTACTGCTTACAAGGCTGACCCAAACTCTGATGAAGCCAAGTTGAAGGTAAAGTTTTATGTTCCACCCTTCTTGCCCATCATCCCTGTCGTTGGGAACTACTGGGTCCTCTACGTTGACAGTGATTATCAGTATGCTTTGATTGGCGAACCTACCAGGAAATACCTTTGGGTAAGTAAACCTATTTACTTTTCTGTTGCTTCCTAAGTATACATCTGCTGCAGTTAAAGTTTTCACATCTACTATATATTTGACCGATTTATAACTGTGAGAATGAGTTTTAGTTAATCTTATCTTTAGTACCACTATTAATGCAATCCATATCACAAAAAGTGGTGATTGTACTTGCCAAAGATATTCAGAAGTTAGAAGCATTTAATGTTTGTAGTGTATAAATGATGATTGGCATTATCTATAGACCTAAATATGGTTAAAAAGGTTCATTCTTGTTTTGTGGGTAATGGTCTTGAATTCAAGACATTATTAGCTATAATTACACGTATCCCTAAATTTAGCAGTTTTCTATTTATTATCATTCATTCTCTTTTGAACTTTTGTCTCACCTAAACCGTGACTAGAAAACCACCTTAGAGTGGTGGCTCAAACACCAAATAATGATAAGATCTGTCAGTGATATAACTAATTTATACTTCCAATCCCATATGAGGAATGGTTGGAAGTGATGCTTTGTAAACCAGATGGTACAGTAACCAATATGCATCTTAGATAAATGTTAGCATTACAAAACATAAGTTTGATTATTGGTTTAAACTTATAAAATATTATAGCAAAATGATACTGATAAGTTCAAACTTATTTGGTGGCAATGGTATTGCAGTAACTTTAAAAGGCTTGGTGTTAATTTGATTTTCCTGACATAACGTTGGCCAATTGTGAATCCTAGATTCTATGCAGGAATACACATTTGGATGAAGAGATCTACCAGCAGCTTGTTCAGAGAGCCAAGGATGAAGGATATGATGTGAGCAAACTTCACAAGACTCCCCAGAGTGATCCTCCACCAGAGGGAGAAGGTCCCAAAGACACCACTGGCTTTTGGTGGATCAAATCCATTTTTGGGAAATAGAATATGAATATATATATATATATATATATATATATATATATATATATATATATATATATATATATATGCAACTTATTGCTGTTAAAATGTATTTAATCTCATGTAATGTGTAGACTGATTAAGAATGTTGAGTTAGATGGAATGTGTCTAAAGCATGGATGTGTGTGTTTGCTTGCTCTGTGATCTGTACATAAACTTTGGCTGTGAATATTTTCATGTTATTTAAGTTATAAGGTTGAAGTTATGTTAGAGAAAATTAAATGTATGTAACTTCTAAAATGTTACTTGAACACTACTACTTTCACTTAAATTGTGGTGAGTGACATGTAATAACTTTGGTAACGGATACAAAATTGTATTAAAGTTTATTATGATAAAAAGAGATGAAATTTATGGTGCACCATTTGGTCTGCTATTTTTTTTTTATGGATTATCCTCATATAAATCCGATACACACCTATGCAGGACTAGGCCATACTCAGATAATTTTTAGATAAAAATAGAAGTTTTTAAAAAAATTGGTTTTATTTAAAGAAATAAGTCATAAAAAGCCTTTTAAACCTAGCAAACAATCTATATAAATAACAAAATTTTACTGGTATTATTATTATTATTATTATTATAAGAAATTTGTTAGTGATGTATTCAAGTTGTATACTTTTTAAATTATTAAACCGGTTACTTTATGTAAAGTCAAACCCTTATTATTATTAAAAAAATAAATTTATGTCTTATTTAAGATATAATTAAAATAGATTTCAAATAGTTCAATTATTATGTTATATATATATATATATATATTTATTTGTAAACACTTTTTAAACATCGATTTTGGACATTGACTTATGAAAGAAGTTACAAAGTTTACATGTCTTGAAAGTAATATCGTAAAAGAAGTTATCATCTTCAAATTTTTTAAAAGTAATATCTGAGAAGAAAAATTACAATCTTTATGTTATGAAAGTGGTATATAAGGGAAGTCACAGTCTCTTAAAATTTTACAATTTACTTTCTTCCTAATTTTACTTTTTATGAAATTTATTCTTTATTTCTTCTTTGTATTCCTTTATTCATAATTTTTGTATAGACTCCTTAAGAATTTTCATTCTCTTCATAGTATTCTCTTCTTGATTTTGTTTTTCTGTCTTTCTATATAAACTAATGACATCACTATTATCACAAAAAGATAGGAAGCTTACTTTCATAAATGTTATAGTCTTTTAGTTGTTCTTGATCAAAGAATTTGAGAGCTAAGAGTTGCATCTAAAATGAAGTCTTTCACTACATTGTATTGCATTAGCCTTGCACCTTGAAACTTTCTGTATACCTATAATAGTGACTAATATTACACTTTCCAATGAGATAACAAAAAAATCCATTTAACTGCAATCAAATGAATTTCTCATGGATTTGACCGGAAATATGCACATAAACAACCAATAAATGTAATATCTGGTATTGACAGAGTAAATACACAAGTGAACCAATTATCTTTGTAAAGACAGTGTTGTTCACTTTCTAAATTCTTCGTTTAGTAGTAGAGAAGAAAATTTTAGAAAATTTGACAAAATAAAAAGGAGATAAACATTCTTAGCGTATTAATTAAATTAATATTAAAAAATTAAATAAGACAGTAGTCGATTTGATGATTAGTTTTTTATTGAAAATTTAATTACTAAATCAATCATTAATTAAAAAAGTCGTTCATTATCAATGACTACATTTTTTTTATTAAATTTAGTCAATATTTATTATTTTTCTAATGACGAAGAAATATAAGTTTTGTACCCATATTTAAACTTCAAGCAAAGACAAATTTGTCTATGGTTCACATGGATTTGATTCTAATTAATCTACATAACAATTACATTGGATTTAATGGATTGTATAAGAGAAGCCACTTAGTGGAAGAAACCAATTAAAGAAATGAAAATATGACTTGAGACAAGAAATGGATAAAAAATACGCTTCAGAAAATGACAAGTGCAAAGTGAATAATTCCCACTTGAATATGAAAATTGAATACAAGATTCAAGAAAGATAGAGAAATTCGTACCTCTCTAAAGAAAATCCTCAAAGAGCTCCTACAACAAACTAATATGCATTAAACCAATCCAATGTGATCACAAATGAGGTCACAATCCTTAGTAAGGTTTCCTGTGTAAGCTTCTTTATAACCAAACATACCTCTTATTGTTCACATAACAAAATTAAAGTCTTACTTAAAAAAAAAAAAAAAAAAAAAAAAACTCTATTTACGAGGAGAACCAAAGCTTCTAGGAAAGGGTGACCATGCTCATCCAGAACAGGTTGTCCAACACACTTCATGTATTGGCAGCACAATATTATTCCTATATGGACAGGTGTTTATGTCAGATGTTTGGATAAATGTAGCTTGAGCTAAAGATGATCATTCTACCTTTATTCAAAGTGTTCTTATGGAAATTCCTTCTCTTTGGCAGCTTCTTCCACCACTTATTGTTGAGGGTTACAAACTTGCAACCAAGCTTCATCACCACAAGATTTTTTACTGAAGGGCCTTTGTTTGTATTTATCAATGATAGCATTCCTTTCTTCTTTTGTAGAGTACTGTAGAAAACTTGATAAGCTTGCTAGTTCCCAAATATCTTGTCTGGAAGTACTCCATAGTTTCAATTTTGGGTCCCATTTATATAATCTCACTTTGTTTATATATTAAAGAATCCTATGAGTTGGTGGTTAAGTGGTGTTGTTGAACTTAATGGTCAAATTTCATTTATTTCACAACCTCTCACTTAGTTCATGCCACACCATCTTATTATGATTCCAATTTGCATCATTTCCCACGTCATTTTTCAACGTCAAATTAACAAAACCACAAAACTATTGCACTTAAAGACTCAATTCACTGTGTTGAAACTTTAAAAGATCAATTTCATACGAGTACAATACTTGAAGAACCAAATTTGCATTTGTGTAAAAGATAATATATACGCTTTTACTTTCTTTAATTGTTGAAATTCATAACCTCTAACTACATTCTCTAGATACAACAGAGGCTCATCGCTAATATTCAACGATTCCCGCGTAAAATTTGTAAAGATAGAAGAGGAAAAGAGTAATCCACACTTGCTTACAGTCTACAAGAAAAAATAATTCATGCCATCTATTTAATTCAATTAAAAAATAAAAAAGGGTCGTTCGAGAAGCAGACAGCATGCATCTCTTCGGGTAGCCCCTCACCAAGAAGTTTTCCAAATGCTTTGACCAGCCAGAGCTCAAGTGGAAGGTGCCAGTATCAGGCTCAGTGCCTCACCAGCCATGCCAATGGTTTCTGAATGTCATTGCATCCAGCCTTGGTCAAGTTCACCAATAATAATGTTACCCAGATCATCTGGGTAAGAGCCATATTTGGACACTGAAAATATGTCCCAGCTGTAATGGCAGTTCATGTTTTACAATTTACTTGTATATATACAGTGTAAGTTGAATGTATAGGTAGTAAGGTTACAAGATGACATTACTGAGGTACAAATTGTCACAAATCCTATATATGCCCTTTTTCAACATTCAATAGATATACTGAGTATGGCTGGGCTTAGGGTTTTAGAATTATAAAAGAAAAAATCAGGCCAAGATGAAAATTTTCCAGTGCCAAACTAGATTAGACTTGCACCAAATAATAATGCCCCCATATTTGTTATTCAGTTAGTGACCCATCTTCTTTTCCGGGCAGGTCGTTCTTGTTTGACTTCTGAATCTACTGGATTTTCACTTTTGGCCGAAGGCAGAGGTTCACTTTCTATCTTCTTGATGACGAGGGCCTCTTTTTCACTTGGCATGGGGAGCTTGAACCTTTCGCTACGCTTTTTCAACCTCTCAACTGTATCAAGGTGCCGATCCCCTATTTCTTTTGTATCAGCATCCTTATTCTCCGTATCTGCAGAATCCCTTGCTTCAGCCGACAAGAGATGTTGGTTATTAACATCAACAGTTTTAGCAGGATCATCCGCAGTTTTCCCAGCTTCAGAAGAGCCACCGTTATTGTTTTCCTTATCAATGTCTTTAAACTTCAACGAAGAAGAGGATTTGTTGACACTGAAATCTCTTTCTTTATGGCTTGTCCAGCGTTCTAATTTAGAACGTCCCCGGCGAGAATCTAGCTGTTCATCATCTGAGGAAACGTCTTCCCGCTGTTTCCTGGATAAGTGATGCCCTAGACTTTCATGCTCAGGACGCTCTTCATCACCAGATCCTTTCAAGCCCTTCACAAATAGAAACTAACAATTATAGAAAAAAAGAGCATACATCTAATCAATGATAGTTTTCCAACATCAGCAACAGGCAGAACAACACATTGAAGAGCACTCCACAATCACTTTATTGTTCAGGCGACAGGGGCAGTCTACGGCAAAATTTAGTTAAAATAAGAATCAACTTTCCCTATTAAGCAAAGTCTCAAAAAGATCCCTGCTACCCAGGCTTGCTAAGATCACAATATTCCTCACAGAATTGCATGATTTTACAATTTTGTATTCGAGCTTCAACCCCTATTATAAACACCAATTTGACATAATAAACAAGAGATGACTGGGTTAGAATATAACTTTCCATGTTCACTTGTGAATATAGTTTTCCCACCAATTCTCATGAGAATAAAAATGAAGTGTCATTAGAAGGATATTTCGTCTAATTACATTAATATTACTATTTGTTTTATAAATAAAAGACAACAATTTTGTATTTTAGATAGAATCTCAATTCTGTTGACCTTACTACTAACAATATTAACATCCACTAAATGCAATTAATTATGAACTCAATTTAAAAGTGAGTCTTAGATTTAATTGCTGGCAAATAAACAAAACAAGAAGCCTTGTTAGGCAAAATCATCTACATTGATCAAAAGGTACTGAAATTTCATATAAAATCGAATGCTCCATTATCAATTTCAAGCAACGGCATTTTACGGTAACTCCTAAGTAGCAAATTATTTCCAGGTAGCAACCAAGAATTAACACGTTTGATTTGTTAATACATGCCACAAGTTTCAGCACGGCTTATTCCAATTACCAATTGGCTAACACAGTCCTCTTTAATCAACTCTAGTTACTTACGAAAAGAAAACGAAAAGCATTTGTTATAATAATAATACTGTTCTGAGAAATCAAGATAAAAATATATATCATGATAACAAGGTTTCCTCCGATCACCAGTCACAAAGATGATATTTTTACTGCAATCGAATAGGATCACAACAGCAATCTCTCAGCCAAACATCAAGATAAACAACAGGATAATACACAATAATTTTAAGAAAAAAGCTTGTCATAAACTGTAAGGATACTTAAGAATGGATCCCATAATGGAGTATGTAGTAAATTCCAATTAACATTGGGTGGATTTATTAAACCTTAGCATACATTCTGTTTAAAAGCCACCTAACTACTTTGCAGAAGTTGAATCTTCAAAGTTGGCAATCCTAGTCAGACAAAAAAAAAAATCATGCCTTGAAAGGGCATATCTCTTTAATTTCTACCTCCTCCCAACATAGGAAAATGGGGAGGAATAATGAAAATGAAAAAGCTAGTTAGTTATTCATGGTCAAGAGTGCCATTGCATACATTACGTGGCTCGAACCAACACTTCTAATATTACTGGTCAGTAAATTGCAAACTCAACATAGTTCTAGACCTTTGTGATTCTAAGAGTCACATATATAAAATACTTAATTTCATGTAAAAAGATTGTTTTACTCTCCTTATAGTTTCACGTTCTACATGCAAGTGTGCATACCTTCTCATTGGTTGGACCACTTTGATTTTCTTGATTTCTCTTGGACACGCCTAAACTATTAAGGTCACTAACATCACGTTCTTTGCTTTTCCTTGAGCCTTCTCTATGCCTAACTTTTTGGTTATCTGAAGCATTAGCAACACGATCACTACGACTACTTGACCTTTCCTGCCTAGATCGCCTTTCCTCTGTAGTATATTGATTTCCACGTGCAGAAGCATCATCATGCCCCTTATGATGTGGACTTTCATCCTGAATTCGGTCCCTTCTCTTCAATTGATCATTGTGACGCATTGCTTCTCTGGATTGGTATTCCTTCTCAGAAATTTTATGTTCATCTTTAGCCCTAACATGACCAACCCATGCTTTCTCTTCAGCTCCACGTCCACTTCTTACAGAACTCCGTCCTTCTTCTCTTTCACGCTTAGGTAGGAGTTCTTCGTGGGACTGTTTCATCCGATGCCATTCTTCCCTATCTCTCTGCCTATCACCCCTCTCCCTCAGTACCCATGCCTCATCTTTCTGCCTAGCAGCATATTGATCATCAGGGTTATCTTTAGTTCTTTGAAGGTCATCCCTCTTTCGTGGATCCAATACTTCATCTCTTTCTCTCCTCCGCCGACTAGCATTTTCCCTGTAGCCATGCAGAATTTCTTCTTTGTCAATATGCTCCCTCCTAAGATATTCCTCATCCTTCCTCCTCTTGCCATGGTAATCCTCCACTGCTTCATACCTCATCCTCAAGCCATCATCTCTTTCCCTATGTCTTGAGTCTCTAGACCCAACATCCTTATCATATGAAACCCTGTAGCTACCATTATCCAATAGTTTTCTAGAATGAAGGCTATCTTCTTTGTCATTTCTCTCATTTTCTCGAACCTTAGCCCTATCCCTCTTTCTTGGTTCATCATTTCTAACCCTTCTGTTATAGAGATCATCATCTCTCCGTGCCCAATCCATGTCAGAATTGTCCCTTTCTTTTTGTCCATCAAATCCATCAGTATTTGTGTGCAACTGAGGACCTAAGCTAAGATGCCGGTCCTTGTAAGTGTATGGTCTCTCTCTACCTTTAATTATCATGCGATTTCGTTCAGGTTCTTGCTTGGCATCATGCTCTCTTCTATAAAATCCCTGCTCAATTTCATCAGGGTGCTGTCTGATGCTACTCAGATGTGCTGATCGGGGATCCTGAACTACTTCTTCTTCAAAACCTTCCCGCCGCTTATGGTTATCCCTGCCGCTTGCTGATCTTGCTTTGCTGTTGTCACTACTTTTTGCAGCTTTTGAGTCCTCCCAATCATCAACTTCATCAAGCAAATGTTGCTCAACTCGGGATGTTAATTTCTGTCTCTTTGCTACCCCATCCTCAAGAGTATCTACTTTTTCTACTGTTTCCTCCTTTTCCAATTTGGAACTTCCATCAGCTGTCCCAGTGTCCTCAAGTTCAGTATCTTTGTCCTCTACACTGGACTGCCTTACATCTTTAATGACAGGGGATGAAACATGTGTATTATGTCTACCTTCCATGCTTTCAACTGACTCTTCTTTTTGATTGTTATCAGCTGCTAATTCTTGAATAGGAGTAATAGGAGGAGACTGACCACGCACTCTTCTTTGCATCTGCCTGTAAATACAAAAGAAAAAATATTCATGAATTTCCCATGAAGATTAGCAAGCCTATTAGGTCCAGACACCAGCTTACTAAGAAATTGAATGAAAGAATTAAACTCATGTTTTTAATAAAATGGAATATTGACATGTACTGTAACATGAAAAAGAAAAATCCTTAGAGCAAGAAAACGTATCTCAGTATTTAACAAAATGGAAAATATCTTGTGTTCTTTCATATAATTTTAAAACAAGAAAAACTGCTATTTTTCATTTGTGGCAATTGACTAGTAGTATAATCTATATCTAACATTCAGGCTTCACTTGTTTTCCAAGAAAATGTTTCATTATTATTTACGTCATGTTCATACCATTCCAAGTTTTCTGTCCTGGTTTAGAAAATTCCTTACCAATTATAACAAACCTTGGCATGAATAAATGCTGGTATTTAAATCTCCTCTAGCTCATGATACATTAGCATACAAATCTAATTTTCTGGGAAAGGCGTCAGTAAGGGATACATTTCAAATAGTCTCTTAAATTTAATGAGAAATTTTACCGATTGATGGATGCCTATCAAATGAATAAAAGATATGATAACAAAGTAAAGCAGAGGGGAAAATATAAGCATACAGAAAAAGGTTGACATTTTAAATTATTGTTGGAATATTCACATTCGAGTACCTTTCATCATGAGAGGAGCTAAATTTGCCACCATAGGACCTATGATTTTGGCCCCTAGAACCAGAGTACTCAATTGGTTCTTCCTGTGGGAATAACAATTTTTCATCCCCATTAGCTGTGTTGGCAGGACTGGAATTTATAAATGGCATTCTTCTTCCTGAAAGCTCTTTCTTTCGACCACTATAATCCTGTGGGAAACCATCAAAATACTCGGCCTCTGACCTTGGAATTTCATCTCCAGCTACATGGTCTTCTCTAAAATCCTCTCTATGGGGTTCTCCACCCTCAGGTGGATCTTGAGCAAATCCAGCAGAGGAATGGTCATCTTCTGAATCCTGTAAAACAATCTGCACACAAAAAATATTTAGCAATTAGCAATGTGTACACTGCATTAGAGCTGTCAAAACGTGAACAATGCCGTGGCCAAACTTGAGATAAATTGTAGAATAGATCACAGAATTGGACCTAACCCATCTCAGTGGTGGGCCGAACTGACCAACCAACCCACTTGAAAAGAGAAAAAACACCTAATTGCAAAAATAATGTTAAATTAAAACTTTAATTCATTGTGTTATGTGAAAAATTGGAGTTGATAGACAAAAATAATGTATTGTTCGGAATCTTTAATTCTTAGTTATGGAGTCTTAATTTTTGTGTATAGTTTTTGTTAAATATAGAAAAAAAATGGAATTTTTTATTTTTAGTTTAGAAATAATTAATTTACATTAGGTCGGTTGATCATTTTGACCCATCTATCCGTGGTTGGTTTACTCGGAACAATAATTTTTACATTACATGTTAAGTGAATAGGATAAAACCAGGCCGTGAACGAGGCCTAATGGCAGAGCCAGCCCCTTATGAGGGTTATACTGCATATGCAATAAAAAAAAGAGTAATAACACATACGGTTTATATGAAAATCATCAAATACCTCAATGATTGCATCCGAATCACGGATTCGGGGAGGACGGGTATCAATGGAAGGAAGTCGGTCCCCATAACCACCTTCCACCTGTATTGCTCTACCAGTTGGCTGTACGAAAGAAAAATGTGCAAGCCAAAAGACATAATTAGATAAATAAAAGGGAATACAGACATAATGTTACATCAACCAGAAAAAAGAAGCACAATAAGCATACAAAAACCAGGTATATCACCGTAATAGGATAGAAATTGCAATAAACACAAGTATCTTGTAAATAATTTTTTTTGACAAAACAAATATGTAGACAAATACATACTAGTGGTGGTCGCACACGTCCAGTCCCAGAACCTTTCATAACATCGCTTTGTCTGACATCTGACTTTTGAGAATTTGCATTTTCAGCAGGAACATCATGTACACCAGTAGCTGCAGCTAATTCAGGGGGTAAGTCTGGATCATACTCCTGGAATGAAATCAAATAGATGATTAACTTCATAAAATAATCAGTACAAAAACACTAGGAAATTGACAAGGAAAAAAAAACTAAATTTAAAATACAACAGCTCCTCTACCTGCTCTGTTCGACCACTCTCATAAACACGGATCTTGCTTTGCATTGTAGACTCCAAGCGTAGTTGCTCCTAAAAGGCAAAATAAAAAGATTTTTCAATCTACACTAATTTGCAGAGAACGTTGGAAGTATGTTAATAATTTTACCAGCTGTTTGCAATAATCTTTCCAGCTCTCCTCATTCAAACCAAAGTTGAAAAAATCCGATGTATCAACATTTGGATATTTCCATGGTTTCTCCTCAAAATTCTCAATATCAACATCAAATATAGTCCTGAAAACAATTGGCAGGTTTATATATAAGCACTGAAAAATCACGACGAAACACAGTGGAGAAGAAGCTTAGAAGAGAAAAAGTTCAACAAAAGAAGAAGCTCAGCGGAGAAGACGAACAGTGGTGAATAGGAAAAACGAAGAAGAGGAACAGTGAGCAGAGTCCAAAGAAGACAAACAGTGAGAAGAGAGTCCGTGAATAGCTTTTGCACTTAGGATAATATTTTACAACGTGAATGTTTTTTCATCTTTTGCACTGATAGCATTAATGATGCGAACCTGCTTTATATTTTGCACTGCCAGTAACATTTCATATGCTATTCTATATTTATTTCTATTTTGTTTTTCAATTCTCCATAAAGAAATTAATATTATTTAAGGTTCTATTTATTTTATCTCTTTGGAGAAAAAATTAAGTATTGTTTAACTTAGTACATAAGTGTTATTATATTTTTTATTTTTCTATGTGAAATCAGTTGTTTTTTAATATTTTTAAATTTTATTTCTTTTGTAAAAATTGTAGTTACTACTTAAATTAGTATATATTTCTTATATTTGTCTATTTTCAATATATTTCTAATACAAAATTCTTGTTGCTAAAGGATTCTTTTTATTTAATTTTTTTTAAAAGAAAATCAGTTTGAATTAGTATATAATTCTTATTGTAAGACCTCATTTCCATCTTTTCATTCTCTCACCCACATATACACCTTGTCTTTCCTTCTCTTTTTCCTCTACCTCCATCATTTTGAATATCATCTTTTTCAGAATTTGATCGCACTTTGCAATAGTTGGAGTACTAAGGATCATCTAAGCTGAATAGTATTACCTCAATGCTTCTAGTGCTAGGAGTTTTCTTGCTTAAAATAAGAGCTTCTCAAGGGATAAGAGTTTTAGGTAAGGAAAGCTACCTTCGATAATTTTAGTAAAACAATCTTGTGTTGCATGTTGAGATACGTCTAAAACTCTTCAATTAAGTCACGAAGAACTTCTTATGCATGAACATATGATGTTCTTCAATTGGATATAGAATTTGAAGAACTTTTGTTGCATGTGTGTATGATGTTCTTCAGTTGCATGTAGGATCTGAAGAACGTTTGTTGCATGTGCGTATGATGTTCTTCAGTTGTACATAAAATCTGAAATTCATGTGGTGTGTAAATTGGAGGCTCTTCTGTTATGAGCCGTGTTCGAAGTTTATTGTTAGTATGTGTGGTTGATGTTCTTCAAGTACACGTTGAGTCTAAAGTCTTTGCTTTACTTGTTGGACTAGGGTTCTTCCTGTCTGAGTGGAGTCTTCATTTTCTCAAGTCTTAAGAGTAAAGTAAATTCATTTGCGATACTTCGAAAGGAATAATCCCACGAATGAGATGGAAATGTCGTTTGAATTCCAAGTGAGATAGTTTCGTTCTAGAAGTTGTCTAAATTTTGGAGCATGAGGTTTCGTCTAAGTCGCTTAAGTGAGAGTATCGTACGATACCCTTACTCAAGTGACATCAAAACCACTTAAGTGGAGGTATCATCTGAATCACTCCAGTGAATGCTTTGTATGATACCTTCAATCGATAGAACTATCTTTGCTCAATCGAAGATATCACCTGACACCATATTCAAGTGGGTTTTCCTAGTTTTTCTTAGTATTTTTATTATGTTTATGCGAAGAAATTATTGAATGGTGAGCTCGAATTAGTTATAGCTTTATTTAAGGTGAATTGTAATATATACATGTAATGTGAATGACATGTTTATGTATGTTGAAGGAAGAAAGATGATTGAATTGGAATATATATATATATATATATATATATATATATATATGAATAAGAATATATGTTAAGTTTGTCAAGATATATATGAATGATATGAAATTTGAGGTCACAAATAAAAGATGATGTGTGAATCAAGGCTAAATGTATGTGTTAAGCAAAAATCTATGTTGTAATAGAGATCTCATATCTCTAACTTCAATGATGATCTAAGTCATGTAGACTAAAACATCAAGTGATGAGAAGTTGGAGAGGAGTTTATTGCACCGTCAAAACACATGTTGAGGTCTGGATATCGTTTGCATACTTGAGGAACCAAAATGAATCAAGTTTTAGTCTCTAATAGAGAATGTTTACTATGGGTCTTTCAAAAGACATCAATAGAAGGCATACACAAAAAATGCTTAATATGGGTCTTTTGAAAGGAATTAGCGACCTATTTTATATTATTTTCATAAACCATGTATATAAATGTTTTATGTTTAAGACTAGAGTCTGTTTTGTACATTTGAGTTTTGTACAGACCTCACTTAGGTGATAGTTTAACGGTATCCTTTTTCTTTTAGGGTGTTACATTTATTATATTCTTTATTTTTTATTTTTCTATAAAAATGAGTGGTTGTTTAAGGAGTTTGTTTATTTTGTCTCTTGGCTTAGACAAGTTTATTTATTATGTATCTTACTATTCATAATAAGATTCAACAATTTAAAATACATGAAAAACAATTCATGGTTAGAATCTCGATCCAATAACTATAACCTAAGATTCTAGACACTACTATGCTAAATTACAACACTACTTATCTACTCAAAAAAGGACTTCCACTTTGTAATGATTATGTCATAGGAAATAATTAATTTTTTTATTAAAAAGCTTTCTTAGAAAGTTTACAACAAAAAATAAGCTACTTTAAATTACTTTTGTGGTAAGTGGCATTAATTGTCCCGTCCGGAGGCCAAGTAGACCAAGTCACTTTGGATTGATATGCTCTTATGCAGACAGAGTTGTATACTGACTGACTATCAGTCATTGCTTTTGGCGTATCCTGACTATCAGTTATTGCTTTTGGTCTAATGGTAAACACTTGATCTATAAGTTGGTATTAGAGCTAAGGTCAGGAGTTTGATGTCCAACAGGACAATGCCGTAAGAGAAGTCAGGTAGGCCAAGTTACAATTAAATCATGGTGTTTAAGTTACTATGCTCTTAAATAGAAAATATTTTATCAATCGAACAACTTCAAAACTACGGGTCTAATACAACTAAACAAAATGAAATTTAGTTCGAGAAAATTTAAAATTACTTGTGAGAAGGAAGTGTGAATTCCAATCCACCACCAAAACCGCGCCCTGCAGTACCACTGCCCCAACCAGGTAGTCCAGGACCTCCATGAAAACCCTTTTGCATAGCAGCAGGCACTTTTAGTCCAGGTGGTCTCCAGTCCCCTCTACCTCGACCAGCCATGTTAGCAAGTGGACGAATCTGACCAGGAGGCCCTCCTGGAGCAGAAGAAGTAGCTCCAGGCATTAGTGTTGCACCAGGCCTAACATACTGATACTGTGCCACAACAAAATATAAAAATAATTAGATTTTCCATTTCACTAAGCCACAATTTATCATATATCCATAAGAAAACCAAGAACTATCATGAAATCAACAACAGATGAAAGATTAAAATGTCTTGAAAAAATACAGCTAGATTATTCCCTTCACTAAAAATTGCAAAGAAAAACCCATCCCACTAGTTAAGGCCATAGAACTTCACTCGAAGGGCCCAGTTCAATTTAAGCTGTCATAAATCCCCCTTTATGGGCAATTTGTAAAGCCACAGATTCCACCAGGGCTTGTGGCATGCCCTTGCCGTTGACTTCAGTAGCCCCACTTCCATTAATTGTGCAATGATTTACCAAAAAAAAACAGCATCCAGCCAAAACTTGTTTCTCTGATTACAGATATTCAAAGACTAAGATGGACGCAAAAGTCAATTTTCGTTCAGAAGACCTAAAGATGAAAGAAATACGTACAAGCATGAAATTTTTAACATGGCCCCACCAAAATAGTTTACAACAGAAAAGGGGGTCAAAGTTCCAAGTGTAGACACCAGAAAAAATTTTACCCACACAACAAATAATATATCATTGCATAAACATTTGACTAAGCTCATCCAGTCTTTGAATCCAAGCTTCAGATAGTACTCAACAACAGACTGGGTACAACAACATGCACAAACTAGTAAAAAACATATACACAAATATCCATGATGAAGCGCTGCTAAACAATTTAACGACATAAAGAAGCAAAAAATACTTTCCTAAACAAAAGACAATTAAATTAAAGCTAACTGGAATCACACTCACATGTAGTGATACAGGAAATTAGTAGAAATTTCAACGCATAGTTCAGTATTTTCCTTTCTTTCTTCCTTTCAACTTTTTGTAAAAAAAACGTGCATTTTTTAAACATAAAGCAAGGTAATCCAATTGAATCATCACATTTCATTTGACAAAAAATAATCTCCTACAGCAAGCTGTACAACTACAACTACAATTCTACCAACTGCAAACATACAATGTTGCACTTCAATTCACACTACAATGTACCTTAACACAGTCATTTTGCACTTCAAATCATCAAAGTTCGTTTGACAAAATAAAATAATCCCCTACAGCAAGCTGTACAACTACAATTCCACCAACTGCAAACATACAATTTTGCACTTCAATTCACACTACACAAAATCCATTTTGCACTTCAAATCATCAAAGTTCATTCCACAAATAAAATAATCTCCTACAGCAAGCTGTACAATTACAACTACAATTCCACCAACTGAAAACAAAATTTTGCACTTCTGTTCACACTACAATGCACCTGAACACCAGAAATGCTCTTTCAATCAACACTGACCTTAAACTGGGAATGAAAGGGGTGATATCCATGATTGCTGTACCCAATCTTCGGCGCCACAGCAACCCCAGCCTTGGCCAATTCCCCAGCGCCATCCTTCCTCTCACCCTCCCCAGCACCCAGGGCAGCATTCTCGCCCCACTCCTGCTCCTCCATACCCTGATTCGGATCACCCCCAGCCACAATCACAAGTTCCTCATCCCCATCTTCCTCCTCCTCGTCACCCTCCACCATCCCTCCCCGTTCCATGGCCATGTGGTTGTTCTCATTCAACACTATCTTCAAATCATCCTCGCTATCGGTGTCCCAATCATCGCCCTCACCACCTTCCTCAGCCGGCGCCTCGCCGGCCAGCCCCGGAATAACCGGAGAGCCACCGCCACCGCCACCCTCGTCCTCCTCCTCGATGTCGAATTTCACCTCCCTCTCGATCGGATCAATTCCCGCGTCCGCCGCGGCGAGGTTCGCATTCGGCTGAGGTTCCCCGTCGGGAATTTTGCGCGGTTCCTCGGCAGCAGAGGGCGGCGGTGCTTGCAGGTCCGGGGGAGGAAGCTGGTGAGGTGCAGGGGAAACGGCGAGGGACGCATCGGAGGGGATCTGTGAGGCGTTGAGATTAAGGTTGAGATCGATGGAAGGGGGCGCGGGCGCAGGAGAAGATTGGTGAGGGTGCGACGCAGAGGATGAGGGCGAAGCGAAGGGGCGAAGAACGTCTGTGTATAAATCTCCGAACTCGTCGTCGTCTTCCATTGGATTTGAAGAGAGTTTGAATGAGAGAGAGAGAGAGAGAGAGAGAGAAAGTGCGTGCGTGTGTGTTGAAGAGAGGGTTTTGTAGGTTTGGCAACTGATGCCACAGCTTCGGTGTTCTGTGGACTCAGCTTCATGTTTGCCTAGGTTAAACCACCATTATAGTTCGTTTGCAAATTACTATTATGCACTAACAGCAATTTTACTTACAGAATAATTACCATACATTAATTTCATTTCATTTTTAATAATTCCAAGAATAATTTGTTTTTTAATTGAAGGTATATCCTGGTCTAATTTTAATATTTCTCTAATATCTGATTTACTATTTTGTTTATCTAATTTACTGTATTTTATTATTTACCAAAATTTATATATATACAAACACAGACATACATGACATCACTTGACTAGTGAAAACACTAGCAATATATCACCTTGGGATTTGTATTTCAATATGATATTTTATTTAAATGACCTGAAATTTAATATTAATTTTTAATTTGATTATCTCTTATTATGTGATAATAAGATAATTGAATAAATGTTTATTCTGCTACATATAATAGCTGTATTATGATGAAAATATTGATTGTATGATACCAACATTAAAATCATGAAAATATTAGATTATATTAAAAACTAGAAATTTGTTAAAAAGTAAATTATTCATGTGTGTGTTAAAGTAGAAAGTTTGAAAAGTATCTGAGTAGTTATGAAAGTAAAATAATGTACTTTTTTCATAAAAGAAATATGATCGTAGCAATAATAATATGTATGAATAACAATTTTATGACAAAGAGAGATTTATATAATATAATATTTGTGTTTTGTGAAAGATTGATGATATTAATGCTAGGTATAATTGTTTTGTTGTAAGCATATTAGTTTATATAAAAATATCCATAGATTCTAAAAAAATAAACTAGAATCATAATTAATTAAGAAATTATATCTTAATTATAAATAAATAATTGAATATGAGCTATAAATTAGTAATGTAATTTTATTTTTAAAAATCTCTTCAACTTTTCTGTTTCTAGTATAATGTTGAATTTAGATAATTTGGAAGATATCTCTTACTTTTACGTTATCAAATTATTTTTATTATTAGACAATATTCATTTCTCATAAAATCATTCAATCATCAAAACTTAAATAATCTTTAAATGATATGTTTTAGTAAACATATTTACAACTTTTCTTTTCAATTTAATCATGAACCAGTTATACTTAAAAAGTTTGTTTGTTAAGAGCTATATTACAAAATAAAATAAACAATATATTTCAATAGCTTACATAAAATATTTTATAAAGCATAATGTTATATTAAAAAGATCTCTATATAAAAAAGAACTATCTTATAAGAAAAATAATTATTTTAAAAGTAACTTATAAAAGAAGTTTAAAGAGAATACCTTATTCAATCGGTAATTATGTTGTTTAATAAATTCAATTATTTCACAAAGTTTATCAAAGATATTCGAAGAGTATGAAAACTTTAGAATTAAAAAGATATGCAGTGTTCTAATATGGTTTATATTATAGAGGATGACTTATGTAAGTTTTCTATCTCTTAATTTGATTTTGTATTATATTTACGTAGCTGTTTGAAGTCACGATGCATCATTATAGGTCATAAATAGAATTTTAGTCAACTGAGATGTGTGGTTAGCTTCATAAGGTTATAATAAAACTTAAATCGACTAAAGCATCTGTTGGGAGAATCTGAGAGGAAAATACCGGGGAGATCTCTAAGAATGAGAACTGAGTCAACCCATATAAAGGAATGACACCACTTTCAACCCAAAACTTTAAGGCTTTGGGTTGGAGGTGGTGTCATTTCCTTATATGTTGGCTCTTATCTCATTCTTGTTGATCTCCCAGTGTTTCCCCCTCAGATTCTCCCAACAAGTGGTATTATAGTCGTTGGTTTACGGCTTGGGCGAGTACAGTTTAACCATGTATCGAAAGTCTTCCTGATGGTGATTCCAGGCAAGTGTGTCCCGTATAAGTGTGTGAACGGCGGTACAAGTGAGGGGTCATGAGTCATGTACTCGGGTTTGAGAATGCTTCCGCTCGAGGGAGAGTGTATCAATGTGGTGGAGGAGTGACTCTCACTTGAGGGAGAGATTGTTAGGTATTCAAGTGTGAGTCTAAGTCCCACATTGGGTAGGAATGAGAAAGTTAAGCAACATATAAGAAAGAATACCCGCAAACCTACCGCCTTAAGGTTTTGGGTTGAAGGTGGTGTCATTTCCTTATATGGATTGGCTAAGTTCTCATTCTTAGAGATCTCTCCGGTGTTTCCCCATCTGATTCTCCTAAGAGCATCAAATTAACTTATTAAAATCAATTCAAGTCGTGAATAGTTTTATTTGAACTTTTGATGCTCCGTCTTATTTTATTTATTTTATTTTAATCAATTAAAATCATTTGAAAGATTTATCTATTTTTTTAAGATTTCATTTATCATTTAAAAGTTTCATTTATTCCTTAAAGACTTTTTTTTTAAAGCTTCGTCCTTTTTGGAATCGATTTGTTTTGATAAATTCAAATGACAAATTAATTTATTAAAATCGCTTACAAGTGATTTTAACGTATTAACATGAAGCTTTGATATGTTAAAACTTTGAGTTCTTTCTTTGTAACTTTATATTAATTAATTAAAGAGGTTTTAATTGATTAAAATACTCGTAGTGTGATTTTATATATACTTTTTTTTGTTAAGACAAGGGTAGAAAATCAATTGAGATTTTTTGAAACTCATTTATATTTCTAAGATAGAATATGTGCTAAGCAAGTTAGATTTTCCGTGGAGCTTTCTTTGAGCAAATTGTAACCAATATTTTGGTTAGTGTAGAAAAACATAAGACTTAATTTCTTGGGTGATTTTCTTTCATTACTTTATTTTAATTTCTTGTGTGGTTTTCTTTCATTACTTTGTTGAGTGTTTGTAAAACTCGAAAGTATATAATGTGACGCTTGGTTAGAGTGGTTGAACAATTGGATATAACTCGATAAACTAATATAAAACTTTGTGTATCTCTCTCTCTCGCCCATTATATTGCACACCATATATTATATCATGAAATATCTTGGATTTGATCTTTAAGTATGCACTTAGTCTAGCTTACTGTATTTTATTCAATTAATTCGATAATTATTTGTCAATTCATTTCAAATTAGTACTAGTTCAATTCACCCCCTATTGAACTCAACCCCTAAAAACCATCAATGTTTATTAAGAGGAATTTTTTATTTGGTCTTCAAGAAAATGGTTGAGAACAAACTTTCTTTTGTTAAAGGTGCATCTATTAATATATCACATAGGTTTGGACGGGGTTTAACTACCAATTTTGGAAAGTAAGAATGAAAATATTTATTAAATTTATTTTTAAAGGTATCTAAAATGTAATTGTAATTGGTTAATTTATTCGTGTGCATGTTGTTGGAGGTGAATTTGTTTAAAAACCTTAGTCTAAATGGCTTGATGTTAAAAATAAAAACTCAATATGATTATATGATGCTTTAAATCTTAATGAATTCTTCATAGTGTCTCAATTCCATTCTGCAAAGGACATCAGGGATACACTCTAAGTCATACATGAAAGTACATAAAACATTAAAAGAGCCAAGAAACATACATTGATTCAAGAGTATTAGCTCTTCAGAAAGCAACAAAGAGAAATTCTAACATCCTAAATTTTATAAAACTATTTAAAATATAAATTATTACATCATTTGATCATATTTAAAGAGTCAAATCTTAATCTTATATTGAGAAATATATAAGGAGATTAGACCATAGATGGTAAGTTTACAATGAAGTGTACACAGTCAAACGAAGGCAACAACTATAGAGAGTCAAATTTTTACTTGGTAGATGATTCTAAGTCATCAGAGGATACTAAAGTCATAGGTTAGACAAAACGACTTTAAACACAAAAGACGAAGAGTTTATCCAATAGAAACTTATAACATGGATGAATGAATTGTGTGTTAATGGTCTAATCTCTACATCTAATATGAGAAATCTCATATGAAACAAATCGGAATAATGCATTGGAAGAATGAAGTAATCATTGCTATTAGCACCAGTGGGCTGCTGTGATGATTTGATGAAGCCAACCAAGTGAAGAAGTTCAAGACCTTATGATCATATGTGTAATGCATGAAGATTGAAGAACTTGGTCTAGAACCTAGGAGTGTGTGTTGTGTGGTAAGTTTGAGTTCAAATCATTGATGCACGCAATCTTAATCAATGATAACCTCTATAAGTATTTTCTGAATTAATAAAAGATTTGAGAAATCATTAAAATCAGAAATTACATTTTGATTAATTGTTTTAACTGACTCGAGAAAAACAATTGACTGTTTTCCAAAACAATCGATTGAATTTTTAAGACAGTTGTCTATAAATATTTGACGCAGTTTTTGAAAACATGCAAGACACGAATTGAAATCATTCTAAACATTTTCTGAGCAAGAACATTTGAGTTTTCAAAGAGAGCAAAAGCGCATTCGTTGTCTAGTGATCAAGATGAATCAACGTTTTCATCAATAACTGTTTTCTCGAATTGCTACTAGAGCTTTGATTTGACTGAGACAGTTTCTTCACTGATTTGATCATCAGACTAAGCCTTCTATACCCTTTCTTTATTACTGTTGTAATCTGTTGTGTAGAAGTGCTTGTATTGCCTGAATTGTGATAATTCTTTTGATGTATTGAAGGTTATTCTGTTGTGAGTTACCTGGGTTGGTAATTCTGTTTTGTACAGTGGGTTCTGTACAGGTTGTAACTTGCTGAGGGGATCAGCAAGGGGTGTTCTGGAATATACAGTGGAGCCTATATAGTTCTAGGTTTTGTTGTACATTCAGTAGGTTGTTTGCTGCGGGGAGCAGTGTTTACTTGCGGGGAGCAAGTTGTTGTTTTTCTGTAAACTGATCTAGTTTGATCTTTCTATAGTGAAAATCCTTACAATGGTGTAAGGGACTAGACGTAGCCCTTGTGGAAGGGTGAACCAGGATAAATCTGTTGTGTCTTGAATCTCTCTTGCTCTCTCTTTACTGTTCTTGTTAAATCTTGTTGCGTTTCTTGAATTTTCAGAATCTACTGAATCTTGTTAATTGAATAATTTCATTAACTTTCTGAAAGCATTTTAAGTAACATCTAAAAACATATATTCTTTTTTAACACAGTCTACTCTGAACAGATTTGAATCTGATTAACAACCAGTATACCAGTTTTCTGGAAATCTGCAGTTTCGCAACTTACTGGGTTTACTATTTATCAATTTGTTTTTCCAGAAAAATTAATCTTCACAGTTATTGATTAAAGATTGTTTTCATACACTTAACATAGTTTGTATTGTTTAACAAAAAGCTCTTTAATCAGTAAATCATTATAAACCTGAAGTTGATCTAATTCTTTGATTTTTTTGATTCAATTTTTCAAGAACTGCTTTTATAGTACACTTTGTTTTCAAGAACTGTTTTCTGGTTACAGTTTACTGTATCTGGTTGATTGATATTGAGCTGAAACTATTTTTGAACCTTTGATGTTTGCTTTACATATCATCTTGAGTAGTTTTCATAAAAATTATTCATTCTCCAAACAATTTGCAAAAAGTTTTCAAGAGTTCAATTCACTCCCCTTTTGAACTTGGTCAAAACATATTTTACAATTGCCTATAGACGATTAGACGAATCAATGACAATAAGTTTCTTCTATTTATGAAGAGTTACTAGAATTTTACCATGATGTGCCAAGTTTGAAGGATAAGGTCTATTGTACAGAAAGACTAAAAAAGTCTAAGTAAATATCTCTTCAAAACACTCTTATAGACTACAACAAATATGTAGACCACATTTTATACTGTTTAGGAGAGATCTTTCACATCTTAGTACTTATCTCTTTATAACCAAATCCAAAATAGATTTGAAATAATCAATTCAATTACAACCATGTGGCTATAGGTGAATAATAGTTACTCAATGACATCTCTATAAATATAGTCTATGAGAATTCACAACACACAAGAAAATAATGCACTTGAAAAACAAAGCCAAGTCTTAGAAAAGTTGTTTTGATGATGATGTTTAAAGAAGTTGATGCTGAGATTGTATTGTTTGTTGTAGCTTTCATTGCATGTATTTATGAGTCTTGCACACAAGATAATCACAAGAGTTTTAGTTTTAGTACATAACCAATCTTAAAACATTAATCATAAAAATTATTTTTAAAAGGTTAAAATATGTTCAGAAAAGTTTTAAGCTTATTTTTAATCCAATAAGATTTTATGTAATTGAATAAATTGTTCTTGATGTGCTTCAAATCAGGATAATCAAATTTGTTAATATATTAAAATAAAAAATAAAAAAATATACTTTTAATTGGTCTTATAGAATAATTGATTAACATGATTGTTTACCAATTAAAACAAATGGATTTTTTAACTGATTTTCAACTTTTACTAAGAATAATTGATTAACAACTTAAGATAATTAATCAAATGTGTGTGAATCAATTTTGAAACATCATTTCAAGAACTCTATAAATAGAACTTTTGATTTACTATTCAACACATCTAATCATACTCCAGAAAGCGAAATTACAAACATTTAGAGAGATCCTTTTGAGCTTTTTTTCATTTGTTCAAAAGTGATTCCAATATTTATCAACAATTCTTTCAATTCTATCATGATTGTGTCAAAGAGTTACAAAGGTAGTGTAGTGCAACTGAATTTCTCTTGTGATTGCTTTTGTTGTGTAACTAGTAACATCTTTTCATTTTCGTGTTAAGTTTATTCTAGTTTGTTTCCTCTTGAGTGTTTAAGAGTTGAATTTTTATTTCCTCTTAGTGTGATCTAAGAATTGGACATATCCTCCTTGATTGTATTCGGGAGTTGATTTGGTTGTGTTTCCTATCTTATATATATTTTGCATGTGTTAAGTGCTTGTAGTAAACATATAAAGATAGTGGATTTCGGTTATTCTAAGGTTGAATAACTAAGACTAAATGTATGATTTGTTAGATATGAACCAGTCTAAATCTTGTACAATCTTTCTCTTTGTCTCTATCTCTTTCGTATTATTACTGCTATATAAGTTTACTATGTGCAATTTTTATAAATCTTGATTCCACAATTAATTGCATTTAGTTTTCTAACAAGATCAAGCTTTTAAAAGAATTTAAGAAAGGATAAAACTTTTCTAAAGGTTTTCAAAACCAATTCATATCCCTCTTGGTTTAGCTTAGCCTCGTATTTTGCTCCAACAAAAAGTGGTTTGTACATGGGACAAAGGGTTCTATATATAGATGGCCTAGCTCCCCTTATAAGTTTGGTCATTTCAATATGGGACTAAAGGACACAATTTGAGACGTCCAAGGTTAGGAGAGGAGCAGCCACAATATACTAAAAAAGCCATGTTCTAAGTGATACTTGAGGCTTCAAACTCTTCTTCCATGCTTTATCCAATGACTTAGGTGTTTTCTTATCACGATGTGGTTGTCCATATAAGGATTTATGGAAGCCAAAAACTGACAAAACAAATACCCATATATTCTTTGCAAAATCCTACAACTATAAGAAAAAATGTACACCTATACAATTTGTACAAGATTAAGAAGAAAGAAGAAAAACATAGTTATACTCTCCAAAATAGTAGAGTCTTCTTCTTGGAGGCTTCATCCTCTTCTATCCTCTTAGCCATGAATTTTGTTGATGGATGCTTTCTATCATTATATTTCTTAGAAGCGCATGTGGCGTATGAAGAGGTTAAAAGTCATATGAAGTAGTTACAATCATCATTACACTTATGAAGTGACATGTGTTGTTTAGAAACTCTTCATATGACCTTTAAACTTAATAATTTCATCCAACATATGACTATTTGTGTGTCTTGGGTTGTAAAATATTCTAAAAGAATAAAGGAATATTATATGATCCAAGTGTTTGAAAAAAAATAGCTTCTCTATTTCTTCTTCAAATTCTTTAAGTCTTCCTCTTGTGAATCTTTCTTGGAATTTTGTTAAAATCTTTTTCTTTATTCTTTTCTCTGTCATGCTTCTTTTATTTATTCTTAAAGTTCATTCTCTCCTTCATTAGATTCCCCTTTAATCATATTTACATTATCATCCCCGTCTAGGAGAGAATTTGTCCACGAATTTTGAATAACCTACATCACAAGGTGATAAGTCACTATTGAAACTAAAACTATTATTTATTATATATGCCTAAGAAACAACTTATTTGTTAAATATCATCTGGGATCAAAATCTAAACTACTTAGAATGTCATGTGTTCATGTAAAATGTATGTTTATATCCCAAGTTTTAGATCCCACAAAAGGACTTGTTTTTTATTTTTATTTTGTTTTAGAACATGCATAAGATGGTGATGTATACATTTATGTTTATACATGTTCATGTTAGTTATAAAAGAATGCCTTATGTCACCTATTTCTACTTGTACAAAATTTAAAAAATGTTCAAGTAATAAAGGTTTCTTCTGTTGAACAATATATGATTATTGCAACTCTTTCATCCTTTATAGAAATTGGACCATGGAGAGATCTAGAAGCCTATGAAGTACTTTGATTTCTTTTTTGGAAGTGTTATTATCTTCATCGTACCTCTACTTTTTGGATATCTAAGGCAAAAGGAATAAAAATGAAAGACAAATCTAGATGTTTAAGAATTGAGAAGTCTATATCTTTTATTTGTTACCTACTTCGATAAGGTGTGATTGACTTCTTATGGATCAAACCATCTTTTCTTGGTTCCACCTCTTTCTTTCTTTCTCTATCTCTCTAACTTGATCACAATGTGATCTTTATCCACTTCTTTAGTAGATAAAGGTTTTAATATGATCTTATGTACCATTTACATTAAAGAGTACGTATTGACAACACCATAATGTATGACATTCTATCATATTGGTATGGTCTTTCTAATAACAAATGACTCGATTTTGTAAACACAATATCATATAAAACTTTATCATAAAATTTAACTAATGAAAAAATATATAAGTATTTGTTGGTTCACATCAATCTCACCTTCTTCACTTGATCGTTGTAGCTTATAAGATTTAACATTATGAATAGTGAAAGGTTTTTCACCATCCTTTCACTTAGTCCATTGGTGCAAGTTTCTCTATCAATAATATGGGTGTAAGTTTCATTCATGATTAGACATTTTTGAGTGAAAAATATTTTCTCTTTGAATTTCTTTAAAATCCTTTTAACATGTTCAAGCAAGAAAAGTGTGAAGTTTTGTGAGGGGAAGAAGAAGAAGAATGAATGAAGAGTTGGTAGTCCTTCACCTCATCATTTTATCCTTTCACATGATCTTTTGTAAAAACTTTACCTCTTAAGTTGATTCTCCACCTTGATGGTTGGTGGATGTCCCACAACTCACATCAATTTTTTTTAATTTTTATAGTTATGTAGTGTGATGTATGTATTAAATATAACTAAAATATTTTATTTATTATTTCATTAATATCATATATTTACATATACTAGATTTTATTTCATAATATTTTACTATTTTTTATAATGTATTTTCTTATTCATTTGGAATAAATAATGAATCATTAGTCTTTAAGATTATCTTGTAATTATTATACATATTAAAAAATTATGAAGAATATTTTAGATTCTTTTAATTTCTTTTTTTAATTTATGTGAATCAATTGTTGACATACAAACTTGTAGTTGCATGAACTAGACCTATTAACCCTAAATATATATAAGTTAACCTATTTTAATCTATTTTTTATTTATTCAATGTGAAAGGAAACAAAATATTACCATCCCTAATCTTTATAAGACTTTATAAACGTGACACACTTAGAATTGAAACTTCATTAATAACTTGTGAGACTACATCTAAATATTATTCGTCAAGATCTTATAAAAGTGGTATATAAATACTTAAATTTATATTTTACACACTTTAACTTAGCTTAAAATTTTAACTTTTATTTTTTTTTAACCATTAAAAAAGAAGGATCTCATACAAAAGACAAAAACATTTAATTCAAGTGATAATATGTTAGTTATAAATAATCACACTTAATGGTGGTTTGTTCACTGAAGTCGGTGTTATCCCACTTAAATTACACTACATAAAAAAAAAATTAAAACAAAGATGTTGGAAGACAGACACGCGCAGTGTACTTGGGACTTCTTCGAATGAGCAAAACGCACTTACATAGCACGTTGTAAGAAAGGTGGGTTTGGGTCCAACAAACTTTTCATCTTTATTTTTATTAATTATTATTATTATTATTCATAGTTCTTCATTGTGGTGTGCAGTGGGAACTAGAATTATCACTGTGAATAGTGTGAATTGGATTGGATCAGATCTGCGTACCTTGTCGGAGAGATATGTCACGGGGGAGATCTGATTCCGGCGGGTGGTTGAAGGGCTGTTTGGTGGTGTTCGCGGTGGTTTCCGCCTTGGGAGTGTGTGGCCCCGCGCTCTACTGGCGATTCAAGAACGCCATCTCTCTCCGCAATTCCCACAACAAATTCTCTTGCCCTCCTTGCCTCTGCAACTGCCCTCCCCCTCTTTCTCTCTTCCAACTCGCTCCTGGTTCGTGCCTTTTCTTTTCCTTCAGATCATGCAAATAAAAAACGTATCTTTAATCAATGGGTGAATGGAAAAAGATGCCCACCAATTGTTTGCTGATTTGTTTCTTTTGGGTGTGCACAGGGTTGGCCAATCTCTCCGTTTCAGGTTAGAGTTTTTCCTCTACTTTTGTGCCTTTCCATTTTCAATATGACTTCTCTTTTTTAGTATCTTTACTTTGTCTTTTATGATCAGATCAGTGAGGGTAATTCTGCTTAACCAATCCCCTAAATCGTCTGTATTGGCAAAAATTTGTTTTCACTGTCGTATTGCCTGTTCTGCGTTACGTGTTGGATTTTGAAACCATGGTCTGAGTTGGAGATCTTACATCGTTGAGGGATATGGTATATTTGAAGAAATTTATCCATTGAGACTTTTAGATGAAAAAAATAAGAAGATTGAATTAATTTTTCTATTTGTTAAAACTAGTTTATGCATATGTTAAGAATAAAATTTTAGAGAAGGACATTATGGAGCTTGCATAAACTAATTTTAATTTGTGAAAATTTTATTTATTTTTTTCTTATTATTTTTATCTCTTGGAAGTCCTTGTTCGAATAGGGGATGACTCTCACCTACTTATAAGCTTGTTTTGTAGGAGAAATTCAAATTCTGAGAGTGTCTGAGCATGCAAGCTAAGAACAAAACTAACACTGTTAATGAAGCTAAAATCATATGAGCAGGTGTTAAGAGCTGACTATTAAGAGCATGAATAACTTAGATCGGCCACATACATATCGACATTCGACCCCCAATCTTCTTTTACTTTTTCACTTAAAATGGGAAATGGATATAGGGAACTCGCTGCTCTCGAACATGTTTTTTGGGTTTCTCATATCACACATGATAACTCTTATAGTTTTGGTTTTCCACTTTTTGCACTTGTCCATCCCGCAATATTGCTGGTCTTGCATACCCTCTAGCATGACACATCACATCTGTTATTCTGTTAACATCTTATTCACTTCATTGAAGTATCATATGATCATATCCTTCCTCTATCCTGTTTGTTTTACAGCATTTTGTGTATGTGGCAGTTGCATCTAAGTTGTGGCTTGATTTTTGATGAATTTTCCGCATCCTTGTATCTGTGTTGTATCATGTCATATACCTATACTAAGTTTTTAGGGTCTTAGCTAGACCTTTATGCCATTTGATTTGATCTCTTGGCTCAAGTTCAGGTGTGACTCTTTTCTAGACACAGGTTAAATTAAATTTTTAGTGCCTAAACATTGTTTTCTTTTTAAAATCAGTCTTTTCACTTACAAATTTGTTAAAATAATCCACTTTGTCAGTTTCTGTCATAACACTTTCATCTGGCTAACCTGGTAGAAATTTCTTTTGTCTACTGTGAGTTTGTTTAGATAGATATTACTTCTTTATTGAAAACGCCGGTTTCACCAAATTATGTGCACCTTTCTTAATTTCGTAGGTGCTTATTTAGATGCTCTGTCAATCAATGTAAAATGTCCTATGTGGACTCTATTAGCAGTAGGAACTAATTTCAAAACATCTGAGAGTGGGAGAACTGATTTAAAAGAAAGATATGGTGATTAAATTGAAGATGAGTAAAAACTATACAGCTTTATGGATTAAGATTTTAATATAATCAAATATATATTTACTGCATATAATGTTCAAGATGAAATAAGTAGGTGAGGAGGTGCTATAGCTTTTGAAATAGGATATCTAAATTCAAATTTTCCCAAATTTCTTGTTTGTGATCAGTGTCATGATGAATACAAGAGTATGGCAGCTATTAATCAAGTTCTTAACACTGTCATGCTCAAACTTGTTACTAATTTTGCTAGTGGTAACTGCATAGTGCATGTGAATAAAACATTTATGCTGACAAACAGATTGTGGAAGCAATGACCCGGATCTAAAGGAGGAGATGGAGAAGCAGTTTGTGGACCTTCTAAGCGAAGAGTTGAAGTTGCAAGAGTCTGTTACTGAAGCAAACACACGGCACATGAACATAACTTTGGCTGAAGCAAAAAGAGTGGCATCTCAGTATCAGAGAGAGGCTGACAAATGTATTGCTGCAACTGAAACATGTGAGCAGGCAAGAGAACGAGCTGAGGCCATACTCAGAAAGGAGAGAAAGATAACTTCAGTGTGGGAGCGACGTGCTCGTCAAATGGGTTGGGAAGGAGAATAACTCTGCATAAGTTTCGTTATTTATATTCTTTATGGCTATTTTATACAAGAATATACAAGCAAAATGCTTGGGTTGTCCACCAATTTAGGTAAAATTGAGATCCTTACTGTGTTTGTAACTGTATCCCGTATATGCTAGTATCAAACAAATTTTACGTCAGATAATTAGTCTGTTACCAAGGTTAAAACTCATGTTCATCCACTTCATTATATTTATACACTATATTTAGCACTGGTTTCAAATAAATTTCTACTCCCTTTGTTTTTGGATCATTACTTATTTTTTAAGTACTCGAGTTTAGATTCTGCAGATTTTACCAAATCAGTGCAGATTGCTACAGACATGTATGTCCAATGACCACATAGTTATTTTACTTAATTACATGTTAGGCTCTGTCAAAGAAATGAGAACAATTAAATTGGTTCTTAAAATTATTTCGGGAAAATTTTGTTAAGAAAATGTAGATTCGGTATTGGCGGTGAATGTTATAGTCAATTTATGAAATAAAAATTGCACGAAAATACAAAATCACTTTATTTTCAAATTAATTTGAATGAAAATTAATACTATTCAGAAGTTGCTACTCGATTTTGGAACATGCAGAGACATCCTACAGGGGAAAAAAAGGTGAGAAATAGAGTAAAATGAAAGTTATTTGTTAAATCGAAATTAAGATTAAGATAAATAGTTGAGAAGTAGGTGGAAATCAAAGTTGTTTGTACGAAGATAAGAAATAGGATAAAAGGGAAATTATTTGATGGAGAAAAATAATATAATTTTTTTAAAGATAATTTAATTATTTATTAATATTAAATTTATTATTGCTTATTTGTATTATTAATAAATTATTATTTTTATTGATTTTATAATTTATTTTTATTAACATTAAAGTAAACATACCAATAGAATGCAAAAAATTGTTTTACAACTTTAAATAATTTGTTTCTCTCAAACCAATTTCTTTCTGATGTTTTTTTTTGCCACATGATACAGGGGGAGAGGACTACTCTATTTGTTTGTCCACCTATAATAATGAATAAAAAATTGAAGAATAAGTCTGTAAATATTTATTCATTTGCTTTAGACACGATTGTCATATTAGCATGTCATAGTAATATTTACATTTTCCCCTCCTTTTCTTCAAGGCATCAGTTTTTCCTTACGAATTCAAATCTATTTTTTATGAAAAAGAAAATATCATTTTCAAGGATGCAATTCTCATAAATGATAAATTTTATTTGTTTCTATTAAAGTAAATGTATAACTAAGATTTAGTCTCTAAATTATTTCTTAATTAAAATAACTTAATTCGTTATGTACATGTTTTATCGTTCTTTTTATGGTTTTATGGTTTTCACTTTTAGTAGGGTAAAAGAATGGGAAATTTTGGTCTGAACTTATTCGAATTTTAAAAAAGTTGGGATCTTTTAAGTCCGACCCAATTTAGTATAAGTCAAAAGAATTCATTTATCTAACGTATAATTTAAAATAATATATGAGAAGAGATTTACAATTTCAGGATAGAGAGCATTGTCAATAGGTTTTCTTGTTTATTGTTTGGTAGTTTAAAATTTAGTATCGTTCATATATTACTGCTTGAACCTGGAAATAGGAGAATTGAAGGACTGCTGGTGTTTTATAATAATGTCTTTTAGATTTTATTTTAGATTTCACAGAATAGATTTTGATGAAGCTATATTATAATTTGTAGAGGATGGATGTACGCAAGTTAGTAGTGAAGTTTTTTCCAAAGTGACCAATAAAGACACTAACCAATATGAAGACATTTATTCCATACTCTTGGGATTGTTTGGGAGCCACTAATAGATCAAATGCCTCAGCTTTTGTTCCAGATACAGACTCCACTGTTGGGGACAGGGATGAAACTGAGAAGAAAATAGTGAGTTACTACTTTAATGTCTTTATGCTTCGAAAGAGGGCTGAACAGAACAGGAAATGACCTATTAAACATTGACAGTGGTAATGATGAATGGCAAGATATTTTAAAAATATGAATTATGTGAAATATTATTATAAATTTGTATGTGATCTAATATAATAAAATGATAATAATTATGGAATGTTATTTATTTTATAAATATTTTATAGTAAGCAACTTGATAGGAGTCGGTTATAAATATTGATAATAACTAAATTAATGAAAGTTAGTTATTATTTTATAATAATTAATAGTAACCAATTTGATAAACATTGGTTATTTAAAGGTAGGATTCTGACCTTGCAGTATGAGAGTTCTATATCATGTGTGTGGAAAAAAAAAAAGTGACTGAAAAGATTGATTGGGAGGAGGAGATGTTGGAATAATTATTTTGTAGACATACATAAATTAATAATTTGTCCATATTAACTTATTTGCCAAAATATTATGTAACCATTATTGTTATTATTTATTTGATTATTACTATTTATTTGGTTACATAAAATAATATTATTTATATTGTGTGAATATTTATTAGGTCAGCGGATAATAGGTGGGCTGAGCCCATTATTAATTTCTAATATATAGAAGAGTCCCTACAACTGTCCATAGTTAGTTTTTATTTTATCCTATTAAAGAAGAAAGAAGACAGTTTTCTGTATACGTTTCTTCTGACCTGGGAGCAGTCTGTACATATTCTTTTCTTTTCTTTTTTGCAGAGACCATTGATCAGTACAGAACCAACCAATAGGTGATGAATTAAAGTTCTTCTTTTATTCCAGGTTCTGATTCTTTTTATCTCTATATAATTTCATGTACTCATATGGTATAATCAGACTAAACTGAAAATCCTAATTAAATTAATTCTTTCAATAGATACCAGATCCTCGTTTAGTTTTGATTGTGGCTATGAATTTTTTTCGTATTGTTTGAATTCATAAACCAATAATCCTAATTTGTTATCCCTCTCTCTCTCTATAAAAACCTTAAAAATCATATTTGCACCGCACACATACACCCATATATATTTTTTTCTCTCCCACTCTTTTATTTTGGAGGTGACGACTGTGACGGTTTCTGGGACTCGAGCGCCACCGCTGCCATTGCTGAGTGCCTCACTGAGAAGAGAAAACTGAACAGTGATGTGTGTCTGTTCATATGGGTTTTAAATGACACTTGCGATTGCATTTGTGATTTTGGTTTGCAAATTTTGAATTTATAATCCTTGATATTGTGGATGAGTTGGATGCAATAGGGTTGTGGAGACCAAAAATACCTTGATGTTGTAGCTGCAATTGTGGTTGTGGACTGTTTTATAATTTTGTTACTTATCACAGCTGTCTACGATATTGTTATTTTGTTAGATGCTGTGGAGGGGATATCGATAAATCTAACATTGTTGATGATTTCTCTTTAGTAAATATATGAGTATGATTCTTTCGGTGACGTTTTTTTATTTTATTCGAGGTTTTGTAGTGTATTGCCATGCGATTAAATTTTTAATATTTTGATTATGGCTTATTTGATTGTGTATTTTGTTTATATGTTGTGGTGCTTGCTTGCACTTACCATCATTTAGATATTGAGAAATCAAAGAAAATATTCTTGAATTTAAACCCTTAGCACTAGAAACCCTTTATCAATAAAGATATAAAACAAAATATAGAGTTTTACTAGTACTTGTAATTTATATTGTAGTCACAATGTATTTTATATTTTAGGGTTTATGGTTATATTTTATACATGAAATTTATATTTTACTGGTGTTACTGACGAAGGGTGAATCTAACTATTAAGTCATGGGTTGCTACTTGAGTACCTGCTAATGTCATTTGATATGTTTGTATGAGGTTTCATGTTTTGATAATGAGTAGTACAAGTCTGTACGAATCTGTATAGTATGTCTTGGACACTTTGTTTATGGTTAATTATATATTTTATTGAGCATTTATAGTGTAGATGTATTTTGGTAATATTGTTGGATATTTTTCATGATTGTGAGCTCCCCTTCGCGTGACGGATTATGATAAGATATCAATTTTGTATTGTTGGATATTTTTCATGATTGAGAGCTCGCCTTCGCGGGACAGATTGTAAGATATCAATTTTGTATTGTTGGATATTTTTCATAATTGAGAGCTCGCCTTCGCGGGACGGATTATGATAAGATATCAATTTTGTATTGTTGGATATTTTTCATGATTGGGAGCTCGTCTTTGCGGGACAGATTGTGAAGAAATATCAATTTTGTGAATATTGTTGAATGTCTTACATAATTTTAATCTCACCTTTGTGAGACGAATTATGTTAAGTGCATTATTCTATTGTTGAACATTATTGTTCTTATTGTTGCATTAAGATTTATATTAATAATAAACTTACCCTTCGGTTTGTTTATTTTTATTTATTTATTTATTTATTTTAACGTAATTCTTGATGAATGATTTATTAAATTCTTAAGGTTTTCAGTATCCTCTCGATATTAGCTTTAAAGATATGATATTGTGGTTGAATGCTCAACAAAATATGTGGGTTAATTTGCTATTGTTGATACGTTCTATTCCAGCTTTGCCTATGCAAATAGTTTTCTTGATCAAACTGAATGGAACTAATTATGAGAATTGGGTGAGAAGTTTTCTAAATCCCTGTCATTATAATAATTGTGAAATTGCACATATTTCTTTTGCTTCCGCTGTTGACACTCTTATGTATGTTTAAGTTTGCACACGTCTTGATATTGCTTTTGTTGTTAATGTTCTTAGATGATACTTGAGCATATTCCCACAGACCTTATGATTATAGATCCCTTAACTAAGGGATTGACTGTTAAAGTCTTTGTTGAGCATGTAACCCGTATGGGTGTAATGAAGTCCTTTTGATATATTGGTTTAGTGGGAGTTCTTTCTTTTATGTATATGTACTTCCCATTTGGACCTCATTTATTGTATTGTCGTAATTATTGAGATGATTGACAATAATTATTTATTGTTGTCACCAAAATTATTTTCTATTGTCATATTTTGTTTATTTTAATTTGCAAAATTGATATTATGGCATAATTTGAGACATTTTGGACCCAGTCTTAACTTGTTATTGTGGTGAGATTGTTTTAATCTCATATAACATCTTGGGTGGATGATTGAGACATATAATTCTCTATTTTGTATTGCCATATTTTGTTTATTCTGATTTATGCAATTAATGTTATGACATAATTTTGAGACATTTTGAACCCAGTCTCAAATTGTTATTGTGGTGAGATTGTTTTAATATCATATAACATCTTGGGCGGATGATTGAGACATATAATTGTTTATTTTGTATTGTCATATTTTGTTTATTCTAATTTGCACAATTAATATTATGGCATAATTTTGAGATATTTTGGACCCAGTCTCAAATGTTGTTGTGGTGATATTGTTTTAATCTCATATAACATCTTGGGCGGATGATTGAGACATATAATTGTTTATTTTGTATTGTCATATTTTGTTTATTCTGATTTGCACAATTAATATTACGGCATAATTTTGAGATATTTTGGACCCAGTCTCAAATGTTGTTGTGGTGAGATTGTTTTAATCTCATATAACATCTTGGGCGGATGATTGAGACATATAATTCTCTATTTTGTATTGTCATATTTTGTTTATTCTGATTTATGCAATTAATGTTATGGTATAATTTTGAGACATTTTGGACCCAATCTCAAATTGTTATTGTGGTGAGATTGTTTTAATCTCATATAGCATCTTGGGCAAATGATTGAGACATATAATTGTTTATTTTGTATTGTCATATTTTGTTTATTCTGATTTGTGCAATTAATGTTATGGCATAATTTTGAGACATTTTGGACTCAGTCTCAAATGTTGTTGTGGTGAGATTGTTTTAATCTCATATAGCATCTTGGGTGGATGATTGAGACATATAATTGTCTATTTTGTATTGCCATATTTTGTTATTATGATTTGCACAATTGAAATTATGGCATAATTTTGAGACATTTTGGACCTAGTCTCAAATTGTTATTATGGTGAGATTGTTTTAATCTCTTATAGCATCTTGTGCGGATGATTAGGACATAATTGTATATTTCACATTTATAAAGGTCACTGAAATTGATGATTGAGACATAATTGTATATTTCACATTTATAAAGATCACTGAAATGTAGGTATTTCATTTCTGTATGATATCGTCACTCCTTCGAGTGTGATTTTCTACGGTGATAAGATACTTACGTATTTCATTTTGGATCTATGTTGTAATACTTTGGCATTTTATTATGGTCACATGTTGTGAGTTGTTCTGGATTAATTTTCAATGTTGTGATCTAATTTATGTTGTCCAAGTGGAAGATTGTTGGAATAATTATTTTGTGGACATACATAAATTAATAATTTGTCTAGATTAACTTATTTGCCAAAATATTATGTAAGCACTATTGTTATTATTTATTTGATTGTTATTATTTATTTGGTTACATAAAATAATATTATTTATATTGTGTGAATATTTATTGGGTCAGCTGATAATAGGTGGATTGAGCCCATTATTAATTTCTAATATATAGGAGTCCCTACAACTGCCTAGAGTTAGTTTTTATTCTATCCTATTAAAGAATAAAGAAGACAGTTCTCTGAATACGCTTCTGACCTGGAAGCAGTCTGTACACATGCTTTTCTTTTATTTTTTGCAGAGACCATTGATCAGTAGAGAACCAACCAATAGGTGATGAATTAAAGTTCTTTTATTCCAGGTTTTGATTCTTCTTATCTCTATATATTTTGTTGTACTCATATGGTATAATCAGACTAAATAGAAAACCCTAATTGAATTAATTCTTTCAAGAGATTAAAGTACAATTGATTGAATCTCTCATGAATCAAGATAAATCTCTCTTACTATCTTGTATTACGCAAGAAACGTATATTTGAAGATCTTGTGAAATATTTACGATTGATTATTTTTAATTATCTTTAATTATGTTTAAATTTACCGAGTTTATTGAATTTTCTTCATATATAATCATTTTCCTAGTCGTACGAATCCTAATAAAATATTATGAATGAATGAGGTCTCATATTATTAAGATATTTTATGGAAATAATGACCTACAAAAGTTTTTAATAAACTTAAATTACGATTATTTATTCTTATATGTATGTATATATGTATGGATCAAGAACGTTCACCGTATAACAGCGTGACTATAAAATGTCATTGAAGAACGGTCCAATCTATAATTTTAATTATAGAACATTTTATCCTATTTATTGTAGCAGTTTCTCTCACGTGAACGAAAATGCTCTAAAGCATGGAAATTTATGATGTATGGCTCACCTATGAAATGTACATTCTCGCACTTACAGAAATTGAAAAAGTGATGAATAGAAAAATTATATTAAAATTGACGTGGATTCCAACTTTGATATATTTAATTTTATAAAAATTACTTATGAGATATATGTGGCTTAACTTTCATTGGTAATTTGCCACATCTTCCCTTAAATTATAGAAACTGCAGTATGGTTTATTTTAAGGTTTTACAAATAGATATTTTCATATATCTAGAAAAAAAAATATTATGTGATTTTTTGCTGCATTAATTTATGAATTGATTGATTTGTTATAATTAATCCTATGATAAATTTGTAATCAAAAAGTGATCAGATCTTTATGTTTTGATTAATTTCATATTAATGATAATTTTTATTTATTAAAATTAATTGTAGGATGGATTTGTAATCACTTATCAAATCTTTATGCTTTATTTTAATTTTAAATTATTGATAATTTTTATTTATTGAAATTAATTGTATGATAGATTTATAATCACTAAAGTGATCAAATCTTTATGTTTTATTTTAATTCTAAATTAATGATAATTTTTATTTCAATTATCCATAGAATAGATGTTAAATTATAAATTATTTATATAAGTTAATTGAAGTTCATTATTATAAAGCATTTATGGATCGCCCAAAGGTTGATTAGTTGTTCTTATAATTAATGGACATGATTGTTGGTAGTGAGGATGCATTATTAGTTTTACTTATATATCTAAAGATAATAAGTTTTGCTAATTAGTATATATGTCTTACCAAATAATGTTAATATTATAGCATCATCATGTTTTGTGTATTAATGTATCACCCAAAAGAGAACATTAGTATGCATATAATGTTTGTTTGTTGTTGGAATCTATTTAATGTATAACTCAAAGTATTAATTATAAGCATGTGTTAATGACAATATCTATTCTTGTATCTTTACCTTCGCAAGCTATGTCTGTTCTAATATTGAATGGATGTGTTAGATCTTGATATGGTTTTTTCATGTTAAGAAGCCTGTTGTTATTAATGATGCTAGTAACAATAAAGAGAAAACTCATTATAAAGCTTGGAAAAGGACAATCAGACTTAGTTTGATGTTTATGTGAATGAGCATAGTAAGTAATATTAAGTCACCTCTTCCCAAAACTGAGAGTTTAAGAGAATTTATAAAATTTGTGGAGAGCAACTTGCTCATAAGTCTCTTGCTGAGACATTAATGAGTACTTTAACCACTATGAAATTTGATGGTTCTCGTACTATGCACGAACATGTCATTGAGATGACAAATATTACAACAAGCCTTAAGTCTCTTAGAATGACAATGGATAAGAATGTATCGTTCAGTTCATTTTGAACTCCTTACCATTTGAGTATGGTCCGTTCCAAATAAATTATAATACCATGAAAGATAAATTGAATGTGCATTAATTGCATAGTATGTTAGTTTAAGACGAGACCAAACTTAGAACCTAGGAAACCACTCCATTCATTATGTGAATAATTAAGAAACTAGATTTCATTTGGACTTGTTGGATACTTTTTATATACCTAGTATTTTTAGGAATTTAGTTTCCTTATTTAAAACTTGATATTATTGGATACTCTTTTAAGTATGAGAATGGTTGTTTCAATTTATATAAGCGTACTTGTACGATTGGATCTGGTACACTTTTTGATGATTTATGTAAATTGAATCTTGACAATTTATATGTTGAAATTCTTATGACCTTGCATCATATTGTTGGCACTAAACATGGTTTAGTGAATTAGTGTTATGTTTACTTGTGGCATAAGCGTTTGAGACATGTTTTCAAAGAAAGGATGAAAAGAATAGTAAAGAATGAAATTCTTCCGAATTTAAATTTTATTGATTCAAATGTATGTGTGGATTGTACTAAAGATAAACAAACAAAACACACAAAGAAAAGAGTCACAAAAGGTACTTAACTTCTTGAAATTATACACACCGATATATGTGGACCTTGTGATATAAATTCTTTTAATAAAGAGAAATACTTTATCACTTTTATTGATGACTTTTGGTGTTCTGGGTATTCATTTACTGCATGAGAAAACTCTAGCAGTGAATGTCTTATAAATTTATATAAATGAAGTGAAAAGGCAATTAGCCAGAAAAGTGAAAGTTGTCAGATCAGATAGAGGTGGTGAGTATAATGGAAGATATGATGAAAGTGATCAACATCCTGGTCCATTTGATAAGTTCCTTGAGAAACGTGGTATTTGTGCTCAATATACAATGTCGGGTACACCACAACAAAATGGTGTGTCATAAAGGCGTAATCGAACCTTATTGGATATGGTTAAGAGCATGTTAAGTAATTCATCTTTACCAGTATCGTTATGGATGTATGTTTCAAAAACTGCCATGTATTTGTTGAATACGGTTTCTAGTAAGGCAGTTCAAAAGACTCCTTTTGAATTGTGGACAGGAAGGAAACCCAGTTTGAAACACCTGCATGTTTGGGGTTGTCAGGCAAAAATTAGAATATACAAACCTCATGAAAAGAAACTGGATGCAAAAAACGATAAGCGGATATTTCATTGGTTATCTAGAAAAATCAAAAGGGTATATGTTTTATTGTCTTACCCATAATACAAGAATTGTTGAAACTGGAAATGTTTGGTTCATTGAGAATGGTAAAACCAGTGGGAGCGAAGCTTCACAAAATGTAGAGATTAAGGAAGTTAGAGTACAAGTTCCTTTAACTAGTATTTTTACTTCAAGAATTGTTGTTCCTCATGTTGATGAAGTACACAATGATCAAGAAGAACAAATTAATGATCCCAAAATTAACAATGAACTTATAGTAGAACAACCACAAAAAATAGTATTAAAAAGATCTCAAAGAAAGAAGCAGTCTTATGTGGTTTATCTACATGAGTCAAAAATGAATTAAGTATTGAAATGATCCAGTTTCATTTTCAGAAGTCATGAATGGTAATAATTCTAATAAATGGTTAGATGTCATGAAAGATGAGCTTAAATTAGTGGCACAAAATTATGTATGGGACCTTGTGGAATTTTCATAAGGATGTAAGAAAGTTGATTGTAAATGGGTCTTTAAGACTAAACGTGACTCTCATAACAATATCGAACGTTATAAGGCTAGATTGGTTGTTAAAAGTTTTACTCAAAAGAATGACATTGAATATAAAGAAACATGTTCGCCTGTTTCTAAGAAAGATTCTTTCATAATCATCGTGGCATTGGTAGCTCATTATGATCTTGAGTTGCACCAAATGAATGTTAAAACATCTTTTCTGAATGGAGATTTAGAAGAGGATGTTTATATGGACCAACCAAAAGGGTTCATTGAAGAAGGAAAGGAACACATGGTTTGTACACTTAAGAGATAAATATATGCACTTAAACAGGCTTCCAGGGCAATGGTATCTTAAGTTCAATGATAATATTATGTCTTTTGGATTTGAGAAAAACATTATTGATCGATGTATATATCTGAAGGTCTGTTGGAGCAAGTTTATATTTCTCATTCTGTATGTTGATGATATCTTGCTTGCAACTAATGATATTGGTCTGTTAAGTGAGATTAAGAAGTTTCTCTCTAATAACTTTGAAATGAAAGATATGGATGAGACATACTATGTGATAGGAATAGAAATATTTCGTGATAGATCACAAGGATTATTGGGTTTGTCTCAGAAAGCATATATTAATAAAGTTTTAGAGAGGTTCAGAATAGATAAATGTTCAACATCTCCTGTTCCAATACATAAAGAAGATAATTTAGTCTCACGCAGTGTCTAAAGAATGATTTGGAACGGAAACAAATGGAGAATATTCCTTATGCATCAATTGTTAGAGTTTCATGTATGCTCAAACATGTACGAGGCCAAATATTAGTTTTGCAATTAACAGATACCAAAGTAATCCAGGATTAGATCATTTGAAAGCTACAAAGAAAGTCTTAAGATATTTACAAGGAACAAAGAATCACATGCTTACTTATAGGAGGTATGATAATCTTGAGGTGATTGAATATACAGATTCAAATTATTTCTGGTTGTATAGAGAAAGTTTACATTTGTTTATGTGTATCTTTGGCCAAAGGAATGATTCCGTGAAAAGTGCGAAACAATTAGTCATTGTTGCATCCACTGTATGAAAGCTGAATTTGTGACATGCATTGAGGCACATTTCAGGCTAATTGGCTATGAAATTTTATTTCAAGACTTGGGGTTGTTAATAGTATTGTCAGGACGCTGAAAACTTATTGTGATAATCCCATAGCATTTTTTTTCTAAAAACGACAAGTATTCCAAAGGTGTTAAACTTATGAAATTGAAATACTTTGTCGTTAAAGAAGTTCAGAAACATAAGAGTATCAATAGAGCATGTTATGACCTTTAACAAAAGGATTACCGTCCAAAGTATTTATGGTCATGTAAAGAATATGGACATTATGTGTATTAATGAATGTTAAATGGCAAATGTTGTTATTAATGACTATTTAATACTCTGAGCTCATTATTGTGCAAGTTTTTAAAACCTATGTTTACTACTTTATGAATGTGCATGCAAATTATAATTATGATGTAGAAAACATATTATGTTATTGTTGATGAAAGATGACATTATGTTTGAACCCATTATAATATGAAGTCACATTAAGGGGGAAGGATGATACAGAGTAGTACATGGAAGGAAATATGAAATATGTCAATTGAATAACATGTAACCGCCATGAGTCTTATTATTCTTATATCTATGGAACCAATTTATTGAAGGTTCTTTAATGCGCATTATAATTTATATAATTTATTAAATCATGAAGTATTATAGCATCACATGAGTCAAATGGGAAAATATTAGAAAATAAATAAATGTATTACATAATGTGACTCATGTAAAATATTACTATGGGCCTATATGTGATTTAACAAAATAAAATGACATATTGATAATTATGAGAAGTTATTTATTTAATAAATATCTGATGTAACCAACTTAATAGGAGTCTGTTACAAATATTATTGATAATAATCAAATTAATGAAAATTAGTTATTATTTTATAATAACTTATAGTAACCAATTTGATGGACATTGGTTATGTAAAGATAGGGTTGTGTCTCTACAGTATGAGAATTCTTCACAGTATATCATCAATAAAGTGTGTGAAGAAGAAAGTGAATGAAAGACATAGATTTAGAAAATGAGATTGAAGTACAATTGATTCGATCTCTCATAGATCAAGATAAATCTCTCTTATTATCCTATATTACGTGAAAATAATAGATTCTAAGATCTGGTGGAATATTTATGATTGATTATTCCTAATTATGTTTAAACTTATAAGGTAATGACAGCAATGATATTGCAACTCGATAGGAAGACGAGCACTCTGTTGCTAAGTCCCCTGTATGTCAAGATGAGTCTTGTATGGCTGACTGCCATGATAATGATTTGTGATTTGTAAACCTATGATGAGTATTATGCTGCTGATGGAACTTGTGCAGCTAACGAAAAAGTGGATTATACTAGTCGGAACATTGATGATGATGATTCCAAACACGATCATGTAGAGATGCATCACTCTGGTGGTTCCCCTCTTATTCAACCCCAGCATCAACCTGTTTGGCAGGATTCGTGTGATGAAAAACTCAAAGATGATTCATGCACATCTTCTGACGCAGGAGTTGCCTCACAGAAGACCAAGGTGAATACTGAAAATGGGGATGTGTGGTAACTATAACGGGGTAAGCAATGCTTATAACCAAGGATATGTTTTGTATCATGCTCTATGAATGAGATTGACTTTTTACCAACATGCAACATGATACACATATTATTTAATAGACATTAAATGTAAGATGAGGTTTGTGATTATAAATAATATAAATTATAGCATTATATTGAAAGAATTGATCTCAATATTTTTATTTGAAGAGATAATGAGTGGGACATAGTCATATTTAAACTAACAGCTTAAGATATAAATGATTTAAACTTATGGCACATGCATATGACAATTTTAATTTAAGGCATTAGATATGAATCCGTGAAATACATACCACATCATGGGTATCAAATTTTAAACCTAGCGTGCAATACCAAGATCCCAAGGCTTGGAGGGCAGTGCTTTAAAAATTGGAGGTGCATGATGATATTATGGACTTAACAGACTATAAGTACAGTAATTCTAACAGACCATGGAGATAATAGAAGTCACAACTTAAAATTGAGCACTCTGAAAATAGGGAACGAAAAATTTACAATTTCAATACAAAAAGGTTTCACATGAATGAACGGAAAGCAAAATATACAAATGAGAATTTTCATTAACGATAAAATAATGGAAATTACATCATAAAAACTCTTGCATCAGAATTGGTTTCTTTTCCACAAACCATTTCTTCCCTCCAATCTTATATCCCACCCCAAAGTGGAAATTATCATAAATTAAGGAATAAGAAATTTTACAGTTCCAAAAGGACTTGAGAAGAATGAGACGACATAACTCAGAAAGATTAAATTACCTTCCAAAACACTATTTTACAATGAAGGCTACTTTTTGAATCTTATGTCAAAATATACAAAGGAAAAATTGAAGTGCGATCACAATTAGCGAGAAGGCTAGCTGAGATTCACTTCGCATAAAAGCCTTGAATGCTCAAGCTCTTCTCATGTCTTGCCTTCGTCCATCTCCGAAAACCTCTTCTATCATGTTGCATGTTGGTAAAAAGTCAATCTTATTCTTAGAGCATGATACAAAACCAGAATCCCACACTTTTGCATCACAAGGCTCCAAAACATATCCTTGGTTATAACCATTGCTTACCCCGTTATAGTTACCGCACCAATGATCCCCATTTTCAGTATTCACCTTGGTCTTCTGTGAGGCAACTCCTGCATCAGAAGATGTGCGTGAATCATCTTTGACTTTTTCATCACACGAATCCTGCCAAACAGGTTGATCCTGGGGTTGAATCAGAGGGGAACCACCAGAGTGATGCATCTCTACAGGATCGTATTTGGAATCATCATCATCAATGTTCCGACTAGTATAATCCACTGTTTCGTTAGCTGCACAAGTTTCATCAGCAGCATACTCATCATAGGTTTGCAAATCATTATCATTGCTGTCAGCCATACAAGACTCATCTTGACATACAGGGGACTCGGCAACAGAGTCCTCATCTTCCTCTCGAGTTGCAATATCATTGCTGTCACTACCTTGCCATTCATCATTATCACTGTCAATGTTTAATAGGTCATTCCTGTTCTGTTCTGCCCTCCTTCGAAGCATAAAGACATTAAAGTAGTAACTCACTATTTCCTTTTTGGTTCGTGAAGGAAAAGCAATAGAAAGATAGTTCCAGAAATTCTTGTCAAGGGATGCTGGATTATTGAAAACAACCTCATGAAATAGTTGCTCATCCTCAGCACTCCATTTTTCTGCCACTTGTTCTCCCATGTTAGTGAAGCCCAATTCAGTAAATTTCTCAGGCCCAAAGGTTTTTATAAGTTTATCTCTTTCTTCTGCAATATGTTGTCTAACACATCCCATGGATCCCTGATCTTCACAGTTACACTCAGTTCTTCCCTTCCCAACTTCATCGTCATTGCTAGATAATTCCATCTGAGGCAACGGAATGACACAGGTCCCCAACAGTCTTTTCTCAGTTTCATCCCTGTCCCCAACATTGGAGTCTGTATCTGAAACAGAAGCTGAGGCATTTAATCTATTAGTGGCCCCCAAACAATCCCAAGCTGGAACATCAGCTTGATGATTAGGTCCAACAGATACAGGTTTGCGAGGAGAGTGCTCCAGAAGTATGGAATAAATGTCTTCATAGCGAGTCAGTGTCCTTATTGGTCGCTCTGGACTAAAATACTCTGGAAAAAGGGCAAGATGTAAAGGTGGTTCTAGGTGGAGATCTTCACTTGTGCTACATGTTGCCCATGAAGAAGCAGGAATATCTATAACAGGAAAGCTTGTTTCAGAGTTCCCAGCCTCTATAGGAAGTTCACCCAAACTTTCACCTTCGAGCTTCTCAATACCTTCACTACTAACTTGCGTATATCCATCCTCTACAAATTATAATATAGCTTCATCAAAATCTATTCGGTGAAATCGAAAAGGCATTATTATAAAACACCAAACAGTCCTTCAATTCTCTCATTTCCAGGTTCAAGCAGTAATATATGAATGATACTAAATTTTAAACTACCAAACAATAAACAAGAGAACATATTGACTATACTCTCTAACCTACTAGGAAATATAATGAAATCACTAAAAAGTGTGGGATAAAAGATACAATAAGTCAAGAAAGTTGAATAACTCTAAACCCTGAAGCTCAAACACAGATTTTAAACTAGTTTACTAATAGAGTGGAGTCGAACTACAGTCATTAATCTTAAGTTTCACTAAAGCACAGGCTTGAAACTCGTGGAAATGCTTATTTTTTTAATTTCAAATATACAGTTGATGCTAAAAATTGGAGGGACCGTCAACTAAACACCCACCCGAAGGTTTTGGCATGTGAGCATGATAATCATCATCAGGAAAGACAGATTCTGATAATGAAAAGAGCTCATGGCTGGGTCCCGCATGTTTTGGGTGTTTGAAAGACCCCTCAAGTATTTCCTCAGCATCAAAAGAACGCTTCTGCACCATGATTACCTGCAGGACAGGATTCAACAAAGAATAAGACAACAGAAATTGATCGGAATAAATGCTTATAACAACCAGAAAGATAGGCAAAAACATCGTGAGGTACATTTTACTATGAGGGATGATGCATGCAATATAGCATTGAATATTTGAAAACAAAAACAGGCCAGAACTATTTCTAAACATCGATTTAAACATCTTCAACATATCTCAGTAATTGTCAGTAACCATGGAAATTCATCGTGGATAAATACTAGAAAATCAATTCACCACCAGTAGGCTGTATTGTGTTAAAAAACAAGAACCTGTATAAAAGCTGGCTGCAAAAGTAAATGACATTAACATATTACAGAACACTTCCTATAAAAAATATACAGGTATACTTCACAAATACTTAAGAGCAAGATGACTTCATACAACAACAACAACAACAACAACATTGTAAGGCCGCTAAATAGAACACTAGAGATTGAACCCCAGTGCTGAATAAGAATGTCTTATATTTAAATAACTGTAACTCAGATACTTTACAATTTACATCATATATTAGTAAAAGGCTAGTGGCCCAAATAACCAACGCAACATTCCCTTGGACAATCAGAGCCCAGTAAACACCATTAGCAATTGCTACATTTAGGGACCAATCGGCAAAATGACATTATTTACACTAAAAAAGCAGACATGCATACCACTAACAAAACTTTAAACAGAAAATTAAAAACAAATTGCCGCTATAAATTGCATGCAATTTCCATAATATTGCAAACACAAACAATAATTGTCACCAATGATAAAAATAACAACAACAATAATTTATATATTATACCTTAAACCAGTCTCCTTCAAATTATATGCAGCAGGCTGAATCGGACAATTAAGAGCCCTAATTAAAAGAAATCAAACAGGAGAATCCTAATTGTTCAAGGAATTGAAATCTCCCTAAAGAAATTCAACAAAAAAAACAAAAGCCCCAATTCGAGAAAACCCTAACCCTAGATCTTTACAAATCAAACGAGAACGATGGACAAGTATTACGATTCGAATCGAATCGAACTACCCGACGCGAGATCTAACAACCCAGGCCAAGTTTCAGAAGGATCGAACCTAAATCAAACACGACTCGAAAATAATTTACAAAAATCGCAGGAAACGAACGAGGCAACAAAGACCCAGAACCCAAATCCAATAGAAAATTTGCCCTTCCAGATCCCGTATTGGGAATAACAGATCCGGAATATTCCTCTACGGAAACCCTAAAAGCGGATCCCGTTAACCGATAGGGCCAAAATTGGCACCGGTCAGCGCAGAAAACGAAGACCTAGGCGAAGGCCGGGTCGATTGGAGGGTTGGCGGCAAAATTGGGGGTGGAATCGCGGGAGGAAGGAAAAGAAATCAAGATCGGAAAACGCGGCTAAAGACGAAGGGGAAAAAAAGCTAGGGTTAACTTTTTTTTTTTTTGGAAAGGAATAAAGGACGAAACGACACCGTATGGTTGTGTGTGTGAATTATAGGAAATGCCCCTGTGTTTGTTTGGGGTGTGAGCGATGCGAATGCGGTATATATGGGACAGTGTGGGAACGAGCTTGAGGGTAGATTCCGAATCATAATTATCATTGCCGAAGCCTCATCGGACACGTGGCATTCTCTCAGAGGATCATTTCGTGTTTTCTTTTCTGACTTTCCCTTTTATGGGCCAACGTGAATTTTGTGGGTGGGGGAATCTGGGGACAATAATCAAAGCCCTTTTTTTATTATTATTTTATATTTTTTATACTTTATATTTTATATAAAACAAATATTTTTTTATTCTCTTGTTCTTAATTTTTAACACCGCCTTATCATTCTTCTTTAATGCTCTGTATTCATCTTTAATTGTAGTTGTCTTTTTTTTGCATACGACACTTAATAAACTTTTTGGCCTTTTCTATTGTAACTTTAATATCAAGAAAATAAAATATGTTTTTATTCCCTGTTTGGTAATTTCATTACTTTTAATTATATATAATTTATTCTACATGTTACGTTGGTAAATCTAAAATTATGTTTTCATTATGAGAATTGCCTTAAAGTGAATATTAGGTTTGGTATTAAGAGGATTTATCTCCACTTAGAATAACAAGATTCAGAAGAAAGTAAAACATCATTTAGAATTATATTATTATTCTGGGGTGATATGATATATTTTTATTTATTTTTTCTTCTCTACTATATTTATGATAGTAGAACTGGTACATCAAAGTCGAGATTTAGTTACAAGCATTAGTGGAAGTCAATGAAGCATCCAAATACAACATGAAGAATTTGATTGTTTGCTTTTACGGAGGGGGAATGAGAAAAAAAAAATAAAGTTGTTACATTGAAAACCAATGTAACATTAAATTTTGGATTAATTTATGTTTCATGATGTAATCACGATTGACTTATTTATGATTATGATAGTTAAGATTAAGATTATGAATAAAATTATAAAAAAAGTCACAAAATTCTAGTTAGTGAATTGTAACACTAAAAGTAGATTTTATATTTTTTAATATAAAAAGATAAAAGAAATGAAAAATATTTGAGAGATATTTAAAGAAATAATAAAAAAATAAACATTAAAGCGCCTTAATATAGTTTTATTTTACCTGAAATTAAAACTTATTCATTTCAATTAAAGAGGTGAAGCCATGGAAAAGATTCATAATTTTTAAATTGGGTTTAAAATTTATTTTAAATTTTAATTGCATTTAATTAGATGGTGTTACAGTTGACAACACATATCAAAATAAAATTTTAATTATATTAACATATAATAAATTAGAATTGAACTGAATACATTCAAAAAGGTGAACGGTTGGTGTGATAAACATTGTAAAAAAATATATCACACTTTTTACCATATTGTTCCACAATCCTTAGGATCTTCGGTGAAATTTGAATCTATGTTCAATCATATATTATAAAACTTTTCTATTAAAATCTCCATATAAACTATTTAACTCAAGATGATAAACTAATGACTTTAGGTCTCAAAAAAATTTAATACTAACATATTATTATAAAATTAAAAAGTATTTAATTTTAAAATTAAATTTAAATATTTTTCATTAAAAATTTAAAATATTTTAACAGACTTTAAGTTTATATTGATACTATAATTAGTTTTTAATGACTTTAAATTTATATTGGTACTATAACTATTATTTAATTAATAATATTTTTTTTCTAAAAAACATTGAATAGTCAAAGAATCCTAAAGACTTTTTTACTCCACTATCATCTTTTTACTTTTATTTCCCTCAATAACACTCTTTACACTTTAATTCATGAAATAATATTCTTTTGTTAACTTTTTTATTCCACTAACATTCTTTTATTTTTTTTATTTCTCAATACTTTTTACTCTTTAATTCTTGAAATAACATATTTTTTTTATGATGAAATAACATTTTTCTGTCTTCTTTTTATTTTTTTATTTTTTGTACGGTTAATGATTATTATTGTTTTATTTTTTATTTTTTATTTTATTTTTTATGATTTTGTGATTGTATTTTATTATAATAATTTTGTGATTGTATTTTTGTATTAAAATTTATATTGGAAGAAAATATTATAATAAATTATAAAATTATTATTTGAATTAAAATTTGTATTTTTCATTTGTTAAAAATATATCTAAATAATTAATAGAAAAAATAAAATAAAATTGTTGGAGTATTTTTGTAAATAAATATTAATTAAATTGTTTAAAAATTTTAAATAAAATTTAATTTATTTGTGAGTTGCTTTTAAATGTTATGCTTATTAGTTAAAAATTGTTAATTATTGAAATGATCTAATACATGTTGAACATAAAGTGAAAAACAAATGACAAACATATATTTAATAAATAGTTTACTTAATGATATAAGAAATACTGTGTGAAATAAAACATAAATTTTATCTTTATCAAAACTCAAATTTTATCTTTGTGAAAAATTAATTACATCTTTATCCAAAATGAAAATTTATCATTATAAAAAATAAAATGATATCTTATAAAATATAAAATGATATCTTATAAAAAATCAAATTCTATCTCTATCAAAAATCAAATTCTATCTTTATCAAAAATCAAAATTTATCTTTATCAAAAATCAAATTTTATCTTTATCAAAATTTTATTTAATTTTTACCATTAATTATTTAGATACTTTTTTAACAAACTAAAAATACAAATTTTAATTCAAATAACAGTTTTATAATTTATTATAATTTTTTATTTCAGTATCAATTTTAATATAAAAATACAATCATAAAATTATTATAATTTATTTTAATATAATTTATTATGCCAAATTTAAATTTGTTACAAAATATAAAATAAAATAATTTATCATTTTTCCTATTATAATTAATTAGCTAAAAAACTTATAAAATACTTCATTTTATTTTCTTTGTATTGTTTTTTAAAAATTTTAATTTATTTTTTATACTATTTTTTATCTTAATTTTAATAAACTAATAATTACATTTTTAATAACTATTACAGGAAAAAAAACCAAAAAATAACATGTACAAAATTTACTAATAATTATAATTGATATAACTGTAAAAAGATAAAAAAATAAAATGAAATAAAATAAAATATAAAAAAATAATTATAATTAATGTACCTATTGTACAAAAAAAATGTTATTTCAGCGTAAAATAATAAAAAATGAAAAAAAATAAAACATTGTTATTTTAGGAATTAAAGTGTAAAGAGTGTTATCAAGAGAAATAAAAAATAAAAAGGTACTAGTGAAGTAAAAGGACAAATCCTAAATACTAAAACTTTATAATAAAATTTTATAATTTTCTATCTCCTTCTACTATTATTTCTCTTACTTTTTCACATATCTTTTTTCTTTTTCTAACTCTTTCATTAATTCTTTCATATTATTGCTTCAATTTGAGTGTGTGATTATCATTAGGAGATTATATAATTTCAAGTTTGTTATCATTCTATAATATGTATTTATGTGTGTGTCTCTCTAGTTGTAGGCTTGTTAGAGTAGATTGAGAAAATTGGAGTTTGTGTTGGTTTTTGCTCCATCTAAGTGCATCAATAGTAGGAAAAAAAATATCAAATTGATGAATTAATCTCAAAATTATTTTTTTTATTATTGTTTAATTAATTTTAAAACAAGTTATGAAGTTATAAATTAAAGTTAAACACTTACCAAAGAACAAAATCAAAATATATAAAGAGACTTGAGACTTTAAGACACGGTACTATAAAAATATGTCATCTAGAATATATGAATCAAGTTATTAAAAACTTCAAAAAATATATAAGAGTTGAGTCTTTTTGTTGAATCACAAAAAATGATTTAGAAAATAACAATATAGATACAGATGAAGACAACAATAAAGAAGATAATAATTATGAACTTGAAAATTTTGATTTTGTTTGGCATGACTGTTTGGTATAACATATTGTATGGAATTAACTCCTTAGTAAAATTTTACAATCAAAAGATATGTCATTTTGTAAAACATATAGAGAAAATGGATTTAAAAATGTATTTATTTCTACCAAAGAAATTGCTTCTGAAATGGATCTAGAGCTTAAGTTTAGTGAAAAATGAATTAGTTTGATGAAAATATTGACAATGGAGTTATGAAATCACCTCAAGAATCATTTAGAATTGATTATTTTTTATATATTGTAGATAAAACAATTGTCACACTCCAAAATATATTTTAACAATTTAAAGTATATGAGAATATTTTTTATTTTTTATTTGGTATTAAAAAATTAAAGTCATTGGATTGTGTACTTTTGAAAAAAAATGCCTAAACCTTAAAAATATTTGAAGCTTGATAATTTGTTAGATCTGGATGACTTATATTTATTTTCAGATTAAATATATTAAAAGATATTATAGGAAAATGATAACCAATTGACATTCTTAAGTATATAAAAGAAATAAATTATTTTTCAAATGCATACGTAGTATATAAAATAATGTTAACAATTTTAATATCATTGTCTTAACTCAAAGGAGTTTTTCAAAGCTTAAACTAATAAAATCGTATTTGAGGTCACATCTCAATAAAGATTAAATGGATTAGTTTTATTATTTATTGAAAAAAGATATTTTTAATAAAAATAATTATGATAATTTAATAATAATTTTGTATCACAAAAAACTCTAAAAATAAAATTTAAATAAAAATATCATTATTTTAATTATTTTATTAATTTTAAAAACATTTCATTTTTCTAATTTACTTTAAGCCCCCTAAAACCTTAACCCGTTATTGGATGTGATTACATATAGGACCTGAAGGCTACATGTCGTTTAACTAGTAAGTTGTGCAAATAGATATGAAAGCCTCACATTAAAAATTTACCAAAAAATTCAAATTTAACACATATGTGAAGTGCAAGTAAGATGGGTAGTTTACAAGCTTCTTTCTAAGTACCCACTTATAACTATATGCATAAAGTGCCATTCATGTTCAAAAATTTTTAAACAATTATTGCAAAAATATCTTTGTGAAGACACTTTAAAATATCTAGATGATCAATTTTATATAACCTACTAGTTCTTTATGAAAAATTGTTTGAAAAATTATTTAAAACTAATTTAAATAAGAGTTTAAAACTACTTAGACATTTTTTTTTGCAATAGGGTATTATAAGGGATTGTCTAATGGTTTTTAAATAAATTTTAAAAACCTTTCTTAAACACCTTGGAAATAGAAAGAGCTCATGTAATAAAAAGCAACCACAAACACATTATTTCTATACTTGTTAATTCCTAATTCGAGTTACATCTAGTCCTCCTTTATTAACTACGATGGATTACAATATTAACTACGATGGATTACAATAATCCTCAGGGAATGCTTTTTTTGAAAATAGGTTAAATTTTATGTTGTAGAATATATTTCATAATCTATTTTCAGAAAATATTTTCAAAAACCATATTCTAAAATGTAAAATTTACATTTAAGAAAATATTTTTAAAAACTTTGAAAACATTTTTCAGAATGCAAGTTTTTACATTAAGATAGAAAATATTTTCTAGAAATGGTGTAGTCAATATCTTCAACACTATATCTCCAAAATTTTCGAAGAAATGGCATTACTTGTGTTGTTGAAGCCATCATCTTAGCAGGAAAACAAGGAACTAGAGTAGGATAATGACACAAAGCAATAAAAAGGATTCTTCCCATTTTATGTAACATTTTCAACTGACATAATTATGCCTTCTTTAAAGGTCTGAACTTATAGCTGCAGAGAAACATATCTTTATTATCAACAAAATAATTTCAAATCCCCGTATATGGAAACTTTCAATCCAGTGTTGGATAAGCCTGCCTCTATAAGGCAAATTGTAGGCAAATTTGGATGGGGAAAAAAGAATCATATATAATATGACAGGAATCTCCACACACTTGTTTCATATGTGAAAGAAAAGGCGTGAATTAAAAACCATGTATTCCACACCACATCCAAAAGCTCCCCATTGTAAATGGTCTCAACAAGCCCGACCACATCATAAATCAACACCCTCATCAAGACCTTTGGAACCGATCATCACATTTGAATCAATTTGTTTGTCAAACTTCTTTTTCCTCCTTGCTTCAAACTCTTGAAACCCCTCCATCTAGATCATTCATCAATCGTTCAATTGTATTGAAAATTTAACCTATAATTCTATCATTCAAATGGAAAAGGTAAAAAATACGAAAGAATATCATACCTGTTGCAGTTGATCCATTGATATAGGATTGCCATGCAATGATATGTTCTGTAGAGCTTTGCAGTCTTTCAATAAATTCAGAGGTGTCTGTCCGAAATGAAACCAAAGTGTCATCAAGACATTTGAAATCTAAGGAAACTGGCTAAAATATAAATTTGTTAGGGTTGGAATTTCTAGAGCCCAACAAAAAATATTCAAATGAATGGATTTATAAAGAAATAAAAATGGAAAAGGTATCACTGAGTAAAAATAGTTTATTACCTACAAGATGGACAACTATGATGCCATAGTCCAAAAGTGAATATGTAATTCAAAGTCAAAACTACAATTTAGCAGCTATCGCTAAAAATTATATGTAGAATTTAACATGTATGCTTAAAAAAATGCTACATTTCCAAATATCAACTCCGCAATTGTTAGTCGACCACTTGATCGCCTCTTACTAGTACTCATAATAATGAATAACTTCTCATGCATATTCGTGGGAACGAAACTGGATATTCATAATATTCAAGTAACATAAGTTTTCACCCTTAAAGAAAACCAATGCAAAAAAGAAACAGGAACAAGCCTACCTCTCATCGATTTTACACATCTTTCAACTACGTAAAAATATTATTGTACAACATATATATACACACACACACATATGTATTAGTGGAGAAGTTAACATGGAGAATAAAAATAACTCCATAAAAAAGGTAAACTACTCATTCAGGTAACTTTTAAGTTTATGCTTTCAACGAAAATCTTGGACTTAAGATACTTCAGAAGCAAAAATAATAACCAAGCAATTCACAACCAGTGTAAAGTTTATAAAATGCTAAACAGTTGACAAGACAACCTCCCACATAATAGTAACAAACCATCTTCAACAGATGATCACTAAGCTCTTGATAGCATATTAGAGTTAAGGGGGAGAGAGAGAGAGAAGCGAAATAGAAAAAGGTAATTTTGCATTGATGATTTCTGTTTAATGAAAAACAAGGGTTCTCTTTATATAGACAAAGAAAAGAAACAAAGCTCTAAAAAACAGCCGATAAAACACCTATACAGAACTATATCAAACTTAATACAACAATAACTGACACATACTTCAGAAGCAAAAAAAATAAAAAATAAAAAATAAACAAACAATTTTCAGTCGATCATTCAAGTCTGTAAAGTTTATAAAATGCTAAACACTTGACAAGACAACCTCCCACATAACAAAACTGATCATCTTCTACGAATGAAAGAAACGCTATTGTCAAGTACATGGTATTATTGATCAGTGTTGTAATGCTCCTATGAAAATGCTCACATACTCAACAAAATTCTCTCTTTGAATAGGAGACTATATTGACCAATCACTAGATGCAGTATAAAAAAATTGAGACGTATCAAGTACGTTTTAGATATTACATGAGTTCTAAAGTTTAATGAATCCTCTCAAAATCATGTCAAATCTACAGCCAGAAGCAATTTAGATTAGAATGTTGAGATTTCATGTATTTTTTATAGGCCAAGTTCAAAATCCGGTGATTATAATTCTTGTTACGTAATTTTTAGGTAGTTCTTTTTGTACTAATTTTGGATTACATAATTATAATTATAAATAGATTGTGTAACACACTTGTAAAAGGAAATTAATGTGTTAAATTGTTATTTGAGGAGTTTTGAAGGAGGACCGAACCCAATTTTGTTACTGATTGTATTCAAATTTGGCCTAGGCACTACATTATTCTATAATATAGTCATAAACTGAGTTTATTTGATGAGTCAAACATACTAGCAACACAAATGTAGTTCCTAAACCAGTGCATGAATAAAGATAAAAAAAAGAAGAAGAAGCAAGAACACAGTATTCCGAAAAAGATAACTCGAAACATGATAAGAGAATATGTTGTTACTCACAAGAATAGTTTCTTAGTTCTCTATTTTGTTTCTCTCGGATTCAGAAATTGTAGGATATGTCCTTTATTTTTCTTTGTAAAATAGGAACAAACATTAATTTTAGCATTAGTTGTATTTGGATCTATCAAGCTCAAAAGGAACTAGGAGGTGCAGCCAAGGTAGTGCATGGAAGCAAGGCAACCATTCAAGCCCAACCAAGGCCCACACAAAGTTCGACCAAAGCATATGGGAGACAAAGCAAAGAAAGTGTGACCACGGCATGGTTTGCACCTTAATTCATACCTAAAATCAAGGGATTTGAATTTTTAAAATATAATTTCCTTCCTCTTTTATCATTGTATACTTTGGCAAACACTAGCTAAGTTATTCTATCTCATTGTAATTAGCATATGAATTTGAGGATGGTTTGTCCTATAAATAGCCAGGCCCAGTCTTTGTAACGCCACTTTTTAGATATATGAAATATAGAACTGTCTCTTATTTTGATTCGTACAAGTTAAGTGGTGATTCAATACTTGGATCTTCGAGAAGCATGGAATCTTCTTCTACAAGTGGTGCACCATTCATCCTTTTCTTATTTTCTTTCATTCAATTTGTTCTTTATTGGTAGTTCTTATTCTTATCTCCTGTCGTGGTTCTTACTCTATATTCAATTTGTAATTGGAATTTAATCACGAAACTATTTTAAGATACCAACACAGAAGGAGATTCAACTTTTGTTTCTATTATATGTTCATATGCCTAAATGCTTCCTAAGATTTTAAGTATCCTTTCACTAAAACATCAAGTGTGTTAAATTCACACACATAATCCTTCTAGATTCCCTTGGTAAACCAAAACTTTGTTTTATCCTTCCAAAGAAAATTCAATTTGCTAATACATGAACACAAACACAAAAATATTAGGCTACTATCCTGGAGTGACTCAATAATAGCAACAATGGACTAAGGATTTGGTCTACTTAATAAAGAAGCCAAGGACATCATAATCCTTGGGTAGACCATCAAGGATAAAATCATGGTGTTCTTGTTTCACCACTAGAGGTCCAATACAAATAGAAAACAAGGAATTAAGTATGGCTTTAATATTCTAATTTTGCTGATTAAAAGTGACACATTTTAACTCATACAGAAATGGACGAAATTATAAATTTCATCCTGTAACTGCCAAAAGAATGAATGCGTCCAACTAAACAAGGAAGAAGAGATTCAAACTATTAGATGTAACGAGCTTAGCCCATACGGTTTTGTATGTTTCTTATCTATAAATACATAACCCTATGCGGTCATTATAAACAAGAGATTAATCCTTTACCGCGTTTTACTTTATTTTTCACAAGGTATCTAGACTAGGGTAAAATCCGTGACTTCCTGGTGAACGAACTGTGATTTTTTTCCACCGCAGCCATTTGGACAGGCAACACCTCTGTTCAAATCATCCCAGTTAGGCGACCATCATGCCACAAAGATTGCGGCAATTGGAGCTCCAACGCACCCCTCCAAGCTGCGTCACCGCAGTGCGTCTGACCCATTTTCTGGCAGCAATTACTAGCATCGAGATTGCCTTGTCGTCCTCGTTTTGGATCTACCCTTGTATCCTGATCGGAGTTCACTTGATTTTTTAGGGGTTTTCACTATCCTCTTCATCTATGGCCTCTTCTACTGTCATTATTCTTAATTTGTCCATCTATACTAATTATGTCAATGTACATCTATCCAATGAGAAATTGGATGAAACTAATCATAATACTTAGGCATCAAACATTAAACTATGACTTAAGAGCTAGGTTATGTTGATCATCTTACCAGAACTATTGCTGAAAATGAGGTTTTCCATTGGTTGAAAATTGATGCTCAATTATGGATTGTTCTCAAGTCTACTATATACTGTTCACTTAACTTTAAAACAAATATTTCATGCTTATGAGACATGTTCAGAAGTTTGGGAACATGCAAAATTATTCTACACCACTGATACCCAATGTCTTTATGGTGTTTGTCAAAATCTTCTTAATATTGTTGCCCCCAAAGGTCTTGATGGTAAAATGGTTGAATATCTAGGTTATGTTCATGCTCTTCTTCATGACTTCAGTGTGTTATTAGCTCCTGCCTCCACTCCTTCTCAAGAACTCGAGCAAAGGTCAAAGTTCTTCATGTTGTTGGTTTTACATGGACTTCCTGATGATTATTCTCATGTTCATGATCAGATTTTGGGATCCCTAGGTGTGCCTAATTTTACTTCCATTTGTTCTACCCTTTTACGTGTGCCAATTAAGCCAACCATTAATATACATGCTTCCGCTGATGACTCTTCCACTTTGGTATCTCAACATGCAATCGCTATAAATACTAGTTTTATACAACAAATACTAGTTTGAAAAGCAAATTTTGAGATCTTCCTGAGCTACTTTCATTTGCAAAAGAGTGCTAACAAGTTTACAAAATACATACTAAAATTCACATTAAAAATTCAATTCAATTCACACTAAAAAAATATTTATTATAAGAAACAAGGAAATAGTAAAATGCATTTAATCAAGTCTAGAAATTCATAACCTAGACTTCAAAAATCACAAAAATACTACCTGCTTCACATTATTGTTATCCAAGCAAAGCGACTTCAAGTGAGAGAGATTGCACACTGAAGATGGAAGATCTTCAATAAGATTATCTGAAATGTTAACAAAAAAGGTTGGAATTAGCCTCAGTCAAACACAACATAAAGGCAAATATACAAAAAGATGATGTAAATTGTTCTAAAGATCCAAATTATCTTAACAGAGAATTGATCAATCACATGAAAATTTTATGATATATCACCAGTCATTCTTCAACATTAAACATTAGCATGTCTTGAAATTATAACCACATGTAACCCTATAATGACTTATTTTGGAGTCATGAGGTGGGGGTTGACCAATTCCTAAGATATTTTTAAAAAGTAATCATCCTTGAAAATAACTAAAACAAACATGAATAAACTACAAAGCACAAGGCACTCCAAACACTTCAACTTCAAGATAAGATGTAAAATAAGAAAAATAATCTCAAATATCAAGAAAACATGCAAACCAATCTAGTTCAGCAAAACCTAAAACAAAAGCTTCCATTGAAGAGAAATAAAGATCATGAAGGCAGATCCTCCTCTTCAGGTTAACAACAAAAAAATCTAGCTGCATAAACACACAAAACACATGAATATGAATAAGGAAGCAAGGAAAACACACACATACAAATATGCATTAGCATGCTCATGAAATGCATACATGAACAATTAGTTTCTACATAAAACATACCATTAGCTTGTAACTCTTCCATAGAGGAGCAATTGCCAACAGATTCTGGAAGAGACCGTAACTTGTTATTTGACACATTCAAAAGCACCAACTACATTATCAAAAAACGTATTAGTCTCTAATGTCAAAATAAGGCAAACATTTCACATTTAAGATTGCCAAGCTATACTTTGAGTTCAATTTTTTATGAGTGCATGGTTATACCAAGCTCTGTGCAAATCAAAATCACAAGTCTATCTAGCACAAATTCTGCATTGAGTAAGACTACAATATGTGTGTCAGGATCGAAGTTCTTGAATTCTGTAAGTCCTAATTAAAGATCATTCAAGGTTTAGAAGTTAAGCCAATTTTAAGAGAAAAAATTATATTTATTCACTTGAAGCATTGACAATTAGACAAGAACAGACTACATTGAATGGTACAATAAAATTTGAAGTTTTCTTTCATTATGACGAGTCACATAATTTCTTACTCATACACATGCATGACGTGGAGACAACTACCTTTTTGAAATGTCTACACTCAAAGGACAATTGCAAAATTTCAAAATTGCACGATCATGAAGCATATAATCTATCTAGATATAAATGCATTAAGCATGAATAAGAAGATAATATAAAAGTTGAATGATATTTAGGTTATGAGACGTATTACATTTTTCAAACTTCCAATAGTTGCTGGCAAGGATGCTAATAAATTCCTTGAGACAGATAAGCGTTCAAGCCTTACTAACTGGCCCACTAGAGAAAAAATAAACTCAGTTAATACAAATAAACAAAGAAAAGTCCCACTAAACAAATGCCAAGAAAATAAATAATAGTATTTGTGTTAAATAGTTAATTATATATTACATTCATCAGGTAAGGAAGTGATTCGATTTCCGTCCAGGTTCATCACTTTCAAAGATTGGAGTTTGCCTAAACTCACTGGTAGTCTCTCAATGAAGTTCTCCGCTAATACCTGTGATGTCAATGCAACTTCAATTTAAAATAGCATTTGTAATCAATCTTTACTGTTGTATAACTCTACCTAATTTTAAAAGATTAAAGTGAATACCCAAATACTACCATGGGAGAAATAAATGAAAGATGGCATAGTCCTAACAAGTCAAAAGAGCACGAGAATGTAACCAAACTTGTAAAGGGAAATAAAAAAAAAAATGACAGGGTTCGATGTGGGATTGTGGAAATGGAGCCAAACTTCAGTCTGGCTTGGTCTTCATAACTTTTATTTGTCCCTTTAGCTTATAAATCCAACGAGTGGTGTAAAAGAAGAACATATGGCAACTTGGATAAGGTTGTACCATTAAAAAGTCAGGAGACAATTATAGTGTTCAATTCCTTGTAGGTTTTTGCTAATCAAGAAATGATAATAAATACTACATATACTTGAGAAGAAATACAAAAGAACAGAGAACGAATTAGAGAGGGTGAATTTCTCTCTCTTAGGATCTCATATTTATAATAACTTTAGAGATTTTAGATACAATGTATGAGAGGGAAGAGAAAAGAATAAGAAAGGGCATATCTAGGAACTAGGTAGAGCACAAAGCACACAACAGCTTTTCAATAGATACTATTTAAGACAACTTACTCTAACATACATATATCTTAAGATCAACCATTGTGTATGACCACCCTTTATATTTGAACACATGAATTGCCAGTTCGTTTCTAAAGCCTCAAAAAGAAACTAACTTAGAATAGTTATATTATAAAATTGTAATGAAACATACTCCAGCCAACAATAATTGGTAATACCAGTATTGAGAAAAGAGGACCAAAATATATAATGTCATATTCTCTTACAACCTATTTAATTTACTGACCCTCATCATTCAAAAACAACAGATAATAACCATATTGAATATCTTAGTCCAAAAAAGTTTATAGTAAATTCTCACGAGAAGCTACCATCTCATAGGCATAGCCGCATAAAGTAATAGTCGGTCCTTACCAAGCGTTGTACATTAATTAACTTGCTGATTTCCATAGGAACGTCAACTGCAATCAAGAAAATGAATTGTTAATAACAAAGTAATGATCCTTTTAGATAGAAAACACACTCCTGTTACATGTCAAAATCACCATATCCTCTTTAGTGCGATGACATCTTAACCAAACTGTAAGGTAAATATAACACAAGAATGAAAAACCACTTATCTATTCGATTATGCGTCAAGTCAAGAGTGCGAACAGATGTGTCTAACTTAATGATTTCATCTGGAAATGTCTGTTTGAAAAGGCTCCATTGTAAGTAAGCGTGCTTTAAAAAAACACACATGAGCAAGCACACTAATACAAATACACAAAAAGAAATAAAGTAAATTGCCCACATGCATAACAACACAAAATTTCAAATTTTCAATATAAGCCACAGACCTCATCAAATGTCTTGACATGAGTCTCGCATGTATGACATAACAGTATAGCATCACTTTTCCAAGAATCAATTCAGACAAAAAAACACCTCGAATAGTTCCACAATTGTAATTAACACAATTCAAACAACAACAAGACAGATGATATAATCAAATTTTCCAAACTAACACTACCAAACCAGTACACACAAAAGCACGTAAAAAAAATTAAATATTCATTAACGTTTAAAATTTCAATGTTATAAATATATATATACCAAGCTTAAACAACACAGTAAAAAGAAGAAAATATCATAAGCAATGACTTAAGTGTCATTAACTTTAGACGAAAACAGTTGAGGCTTGTGTTTTTTGCCAACAGCATAACATTAACACGATTTCAAGGTTTAAAACGCGACACGGTTAAAACTACACATGCATCAATCATCTCAACCAACGAAGAACAAGAAAAAAAATTACAATTGTGCAAAATCGAATAAGACACGATAAAGAGAGAGAAATGATTGCCTTCAATTTGGAATCGCGCAAAGCAACAATTCCAGTGGCTCGCCAACGTGAGATCCTATTGGCTTTGGTATCACCGTTTTTGCTCAAGAAACAACCCATTTTTTAGGTTAGCGATGAAGAATGGTTCGTTGTTTGAGTTTGTGAAATTGATGAAGGCTTTTGCGAGGGAGTGAGACAGTAGCGGAAAAATTCTTCGCGATTTGTTGTCTCACGCACCTGGGTGTAGTGTTGTACCCGGGTGGTTTTGATTGGGCGGTTTTACTTCCCTGTTCGCTCACACATATGAGCTGGCATTATTTTCTTCATACTATTTTCTTTTTTCATTTTTTTTCTTCTGTTTTTTCATTTTTTTTTTCGTCTACATGACTTTTTTTTAGCACGCACGCGTCACTAATCCATTGCCCAGTTTTTTAAGCTATTGACTTTCGCTTTGAATAACAAATTGGATATTGTTTTCTACAGCCCCTTGATTTTAAACCTGCCCCCAAAATTTTTTTAAATAACTATTTTATCTTTTTTAAGGTAAATTTTCTGGATTATTTGTTCAGAAAATTTTCTATAACATTTTCTATAATTTATGAATATTCTAAAATATGCTTTCCAGAATAAAAAAAAAATAGAACACATAAAATACATTTTGAAACAAATTTTTAAATAAAATTTTCTGGACAAACTTTTCATGATATATATAATACTTTTATAAAAATGTGTTTCGAAACAAACTTTACATAACATAAGAAATATATTTTACAAAGAGCTTCTCTAAACCATATCTTTTTCAAAGTTTCTTTCTCTTCTTCTAAAGTAATCATAGTATGATTATAATAAGAATGAACAAAATCTATGATTGTGTCACAAATAAAATTGTAAGCTTCATCATTAATTAAATTATATTTGTAAATCATAATTCAACACCTAATTCTTTTCCTATTAAATCTTAAAAATAAGTTAGATATAACTTTTACCCGTCTTTATATATTATTATATTATAAAAAGTATTAAATAAATATGGATAATTTTTTACATTTTTATTTATATATTATATTAAATTTACTAAATATAAAAGACCGAAAAAACATTGCAAATTTTATTAATATTTTTACAATTAGGAAAGGGCATTACAAGATATTATTTCTCTTTGGAAAATATGAACATGTAAAGGGAAATTATTCACGCGCCCCTCTATTTGAACATGTACCCCATTCATGTACCCACAATGGGGTAAAATATAATTTAATTATCGTATCACTTATCCCACATTGCATCCCATTATCATTGTCCTTGTAACACAACCATCGTAGTAGAAGAGGAAGAAGAAGAATAACATTATAGTTAGAAGAAGAAGAAAATTCTTATTATGAAAATTTGTTTGGGAAAATTTGTTCTTGAAAACTCATTATAAAAAAATACATTCTAAAAAGTATAATATATGTTTTAGAAAGCTTATTTTATAAAATTTGTTCTAAAACATATCATGGTTCTAGAAATATTATTTTGAAGATTTTATTTCAAAAATCTTATCATGTTTTAAAAAATGTGTTCTGTGATATATTTCGTGAATTCTATAAATTGTATTCAGTAAATAATTCTAAAATAAATCTAAAAGTCATTGTAAAGAAAGTAAGATAATGATTTTAAAAATTAAAGAAGTATGTTCTAGAGGTTGAGATTTTTTATCACTATAAGTCAGTTTAAATATAAGTTATATTGTTTTGCTTCCCATCAATTTATAATCTTATTTTTCTTAAAGAATAACAACGTTCGAGTACTAAAATCTAACTAACTTTATTTGTTGATATGTTTAACCAATTATATAGGAGATTGTGTGAAATATGTAGTATGTGGTATTGGTTTTAATAATCTTAATAGATTGTTATTATACCATTTAGGCATAGAGGCTTTAAGGAGTCATTGACATCTTTTGTGGAAAATGGACGTCTTAGGAGGAAATTTATATATTACTTTTGTGAACAAATCTAACTTGATCGTGGTTGTATACACAGTTTCTTGTGACCTTGATACCTAAGATGTTTATATTATCAACACCTTATCGATATGGTGTTTAGTTCATTTTTCTGAGTGGTTTATTTGCCAATGTTGTAATGAGGCTTCGTTTGCTATGATATTTTGATGAGACTTTTATGTGACTTAGAGTTCCAATGAGGCTTTGTTTGTCTCGAAGTTTTGAGAGATTTTATTTGCCTCAGTTATATAGAAGCTTTATTTACCTCAAAGTTTTGAGGAGGCTTTATTCGTGTCAAAGTTTCGGGAGGCTTTATTCGCCTTAAATATCTGGGAGCCTTTATTGGTTTCGAAATGACAAGATACTTTATTGGCCTCGAAGTGACGGGAGGCTTATTCGCCTCGAAGATATAAGAGACTTTATTTCCTTAAACAAAAGGCTTTGTTCCTCTTGAAGTATTTATCTTAAATAAGAGGTTTTGTTTCTCTTGATGTGACGAGAGACTTATTTACATTGAAAATTTGAGATACTTTACGAAAAATATTAATTTGACACTATTGTTTACAAATGATTCTCATTTAACACTGTTTTTACTAATAAATATTATATATGAATAAAATAATAATATATGTTTGTGTTAAATAGAAGTGAAAAATGAAGAGTGGTGTTAAAATATCACCACCCTAAGTCTCTTGTTATTAAGTCTCTCATTACTTTGAAACAAGTAAAGTATGGGTGAAGAGACTTAATAACAAGAGACTTATTACCTCAAATTTTTGAAAGACTTTATTTATTCTGAAGTGACATGTGACAAAGTCTTAAAATGACGAGATAATGAGATATCCTAATTATCTTAAAAATATTAGAGATTTCATTTGTCTTGAAGACTTTATTTACCTTGAAATTATTTAGTTTTTGTTACCTACCCATAAAGGTTTTATCAGAAGAATAATATTATAAGTGAAAAAGTACAACATAAAATTATCATTTTTTAGTTTAAATAAATTTAAAAAAGATATGTTAAATTATTTTATTAAATCATTCAACCTGGTAAAAAAAATAATTTATTGATAAAATGTATTATTACTTTTAAATATTGATGTATGTAAACGTAATCTCACTCTGAATATTCATATGCGTTTAGGGTTTAAATATTCATAGAACAATTTCACTATTTACAAGTTAAAACTTAATTTAAGTGAGAAAAAATGATGCGAGGATAAAAAATATTCATGGCGAAAAGTTACCAAACAAGTTAGGTAATCTAAATTAATTTTCATTCTTTTATTTCGGCTCGTTATGCGTGAATCTATTTCAGAAAACAATAATTATGTTTAAAAGCGTCAAAATAAGATTAATTTTTAGAGTACATATTTATACTATAATTTATATTCATTTATAGATCAATCATCATAGCACTTTTTAAAATCTTTTAATAAATTTGAGATTCGTAAATACATATAGCTAGTAGGCTCTAACTTATATTTATTTATACATCAAATAATCATAGAACTTTTTAAAATATTTTAATAAAATAGAGATCCGTAGACACATATATCTGGTAGGCTTGTTTATATTTAAATAAATTTATGTAATCTGTTTTATCTCATCAGAATACGTTTTTTTAGCAATTTTATTATATAGACTCTAACATCAATATTTTCAATTCATCAATTCGATTCTAATAAACAAATATAAAAATTAAGATTCTTGAATTTTAATGTTCATATCACAAATTACAAGCCTCGATTTTTAAATAACCTTGAGTTTATTCTAATAAAACTATTTATATTAGTGTTTCAAAATAATTCATTTAAATAAAACTTATATTTTATTATAACGTCTAACCAGGTTTGTTACTACGATTTTTGAGTTACGTTTTATTGTTAATTCTTTTGTATTATTAATTTAATATTATACTTGTTTATTATTGTTTTTATTAAAAAGAATTCAATCTGTCAAACTTCTGTTAGAAATACAATTTTGATTCTTTAATTATATATAGAAAATAATACAAAATTGCCTCGGGTCGAAGTTGTGAGAGAGGATCCGTTTCGGTACCCTCACGAACGCTCCTTTCTTCGTTCTCTGTCGAACTTCTCTCTCACGCGCGTCTTTTCTCTCTGTGTGTCGAATCAGGTGAAGCATTTTCTTCCCCTTTCATGGCTTTTTCAGTTCCTATTCGATGCATTTTCTACTTATTCTATTGCCTCTGAAAGGCCAAGCACTTATATTGAGAAATTTTAGGCTATTGAGTTACTCGCTTTTTTCTCTCTGCCTCAACGTTTGTACTCGTTTTTCCAAGATTCCTACGTTTGGTTGGTTTTCGAAACTATGTATGTGTGTATATAGAATGCACGCATACCTACTTACTCATCTCGTTTGAGTGCAATAATTTTCTCACTGTTCTTCACAAAACCTGATGTTAGAACAATTGCGAAAGCTTAATCTCATAAGTGGCAGAGACATTCTCTATTGTGCTGCAATTATTGATTAAGTTCTGTTTGAGCTTATGAGAGTCTTAGCATCACTGTTATAGAGAGTCTTTTCATTTTCTCTAATTATGTACTGCTAAAACTAGGCTAATGTATTGTATTTTATGTTCTTGCAGTGACAATGGGGGGTGATGATAGTCTAAAGACATGGGTATCAGATAAATTAATGTCCCTGCTGGGATATTCTCAGCCCACAGTCGTGCAATACATGATTGGACTATGTAATTCATCTAATATCATTTCCGCATCTTGAAAATTCTTCTTTAGTGAGTTTGGAAATCATGTCAGGGATTCATGTGCCATATTTGGGCAATCACTTTTTTTGTGTTGCAGCCAAACAAGCTACTTCACCAGCTGATTTGGTGGGCAAGTTAGTGGAGTTTGGGATCTCGTCTGTGGATACTCATGCATTTGCAGAAGAAATTTTCTCCAGAGTTCCTCGCAAATCATCTGGTCTAAATGTGAGTTTTTCTTTTTTTTTTTTTTAATCCAAGGTGCAGTGAAATATACTGCTATAGAGTTCATGTAGCAAATCCTTTTCTTTGAAAATCTCTAGTATCTGCTGTCTATTGATACTCTTGCATTCTGTATCAGCAATATCAAAAACAAGAGAGAGAAGCTGCAATGTTGGCCAGGAAGCAGAAGACTTACACAATTTTGAAGGCTGATGACGATAGTGATGATGAATCTGTGGATAAATCTTCATTAACTACTACTTCTTCATCTAGAAGGCCTGACAGTCATACGAAAAAGCGTTTCAGGAAGAAAACTGAAGTTCAAGATGATCAAGACGACGAGGCAAAGTGCTCATAACCTATTAGATTCTTTTTCATATTTCGTGCTCATGGTAAGCTGCTAATTGATGGTTCTTCTAACAGCATGTGAATTGTTTTGACCCAATGCAATCCTGCAGGTGATTTTGAGAAAGGAAAGTGAGAGACAAGTGAAGAGAAGAACTTCCCCTGATGATGATGATGATTCGGAGGTACTTTTTCAGTACCCCTCCCCCTCTAAATGTCTAAGTTTTCCTATGCATGACAAAATTTGTTACTGATAATGAAATTTCTGTCGTATCCACTCGATTGATTAACACTATGGCTGACTGTCAGCTAGATTTTATTTTTCCCAAGCTGCATATCCAACTCTATCAGTGGTTTCTGGTCTTGTTTTGGGTAATTAGGTCCCTTAGTGAGTGATGTTTAGATCCATATGACCTTGATGATACCAAGCTATTATTTCCTGTCAAAAGAAAACTAGATTTTCTGCAGTCTATTGTTGATCATTTCAAAGGTTTTTTTGTTTAAAAAACTTTCCTTTGCTGTATATTGTTTCGTTACATTTCTTTAAAAGCATTATTTGTTATTATTATTATTGTGCATCTCTTTTTTCGATGTAATTTCTTGTTATTTGCATACAGTCTGAAGAAGAAAGGTTGAAAGATCAAAGAGAGAAGGAGGAATTAGAGCAGCATATGAGAGAACGAGATGCAGCTGGGACACGGAAGGTAGTTGTCAATGTTCGATTGATTTGGCTACGTGTACTCGTTCATTATTCTATTAGTGATTATTATTATTATTAATTATTATCAGTATCATCATGGTTTAATACTACTATTACTAACTTAGGATGTTAAATAGCAGCTGCATGAATGCTTTGTTATGGATAAAAGAAGAAAAATTGTTGGAAGGAATGATGAAAATTGTGAGGGTAGATGGCTAGCATTGTGCATTATTTTATATAAAAATTAATATTTTATACCATTATCTGTTTTTTTTATGAATGAAGAAGTTTTGTCGACAAGGAAAATGCAATCAAGGATTCCTCAACGGCCAAATGGCCATCAAGAAGCAAGGATATTCATACTTTCTGTTTTAAACTGGCAACAAATTGTCCATTCTATCCACATATAAGATTGTCCTGTTCTCCCCTTAACTGGCTATGTTCATTGCAGCAAAGAAAGTGTACACAGTAGACACGTGCATAGCATATGTAAAGGCATAGAAGCACCCTTGAATATGTCTGCATTCTACTCCAACCATATGCATGATTAAAACACAAGAAGTTGCACTCTGCCATAAAGTTTCTTCTCAAGAATAGAAGTATATAGAAACGCCCAGTATTCATCAAAAACTCCAAATGGTCTTTTATGTAAAAAAGAGGTGAATCTATGTTCTATAATGCAAAATAAATAGACAACTAGTGGCTAGATAGGGTAAATCAAGCCACAAATCTGGCTTGTCTAGGTCTCATCTAAAATGTTTGGTTGTATAGCTGTAATTAGTGTTATGTTACCCAACCCTATTAAAAATTGTTAGTGGTATATATGCTATTATCAGCCTTTGATGCAATTCGGATAATACTTATAGCTTAGTTGTTATTTTACATCTTGATAGATTCTTTACTATCATTGAAGAATATGATGATGCTTTTATTGGAAGCACATTTACCCAGTTCCATGCATACATATGTAATGTATTATTTTTTATTTTTTTTGTGTTGTCTTAGCTGTTACTTCCTTCTAATTGTTTGAATTGTTTCTTGATTTTCAGTTGACTGAGCATAAATTATCACGAAAGGAGGAAGGTATGTTTGTGGTTTGTTAAACTTCTTATCATATACAGATACAAGTATCCATGTGATTTCATGCATGTTTATATGCATTATATTTGCTATAATTACAAAAGTTAAGGATCATATATTTATAACTACAAATATTTGGATCATATCTTTATAAAAAGAAATGTCAAGATAATATTTGTTTTATTTTAGGATCAAACCTTTACTGTTAGACGATATCAAAACTCCATTTATTGTATTGATTTCTTTTCCTCAATATAAAAAAACTATCCATGCAATCACAGAAACAATAGACTGCAGTCTATTGTTGATCATTTCAAAGGATCAATCACATTTGCAACAAGTTGAGCACATATAACTTATATGCTCTAGCTTAAGAGGGAGTGTTATAATTACAAAACTAAAAATCATATCTTTTTCATTACAAAAATAAGGATCACATCTTTATAGTTACAAATATTAGGATCATATCTTTATAATGTCTTTATAATCAACAATATCAAGATTATTTTTGTATTATTTTAGGATCATGTCTTATTAGAAATATCAAATGTCCTCTATTTATTGTATTGATTTTCTTTAGGGTTTATCAACAATATCAAGTATTGATTTCTTTTTCTGAATATAAATAAACCACCTGTGTTGCTACAGAAACACATGGTTTCAACTCAATGCTTCTCGTTATCTCTATAGTTTAACAATATCTATATGCTGGTTTTGTAATCTTGGTTCAATCTGTCTTCCAACAGAAGAGGCAATTCGAAGATCTAATGCTGCAGAGCAGGATGATATCCACGCTTTGAGGTTTGTTATTACATTTTTGTGTGTGGCATGGGTGGGGGGATATTCTTTTACACGAGAAAACATCAAGATTTTCCTTCTTCCAGGTAGTGGTTAAGATAATATTAAAAAAAAAATGCTTTTTTTTGGAATGTTCAAGCAATTGACACTTAAGCAGGTAGTTTGATGTTTAAGAACCTGGTTAGTCACTGAGGAAGAAAAGGTGCCAAAATTGAAAATCTAGCAAAAGTTCTTTTAATAAATCAATAATGTTATGAAATGTAAAAACCGCTTAACACTTGAAGTGCTAAAGTTTAGAATATATATGATATATCTAGCAATCTTAAATTATTGTAATTTTTTTATCTGTATATTCAGATGATATCTGTTATGTATTATTATTGTAAAGTTTAAAAACTATTGCACAAATTGGTTATATTTATTATTTTATTTCATTATTATCTATTCATGCATATTGTTTTCATACATAATTAAATACTAACTTAAGTTATATCTATGAAGAAAATGATTTATTATTTTTCTTGGTTTTTTATTAGCCTTCAAATTACCAAGAGAGAGATGTATTTTTCCATTTTTGTTTAATTATTTTATACCTTATGAGTCTTGCATTTTTTCTTCTGTATAGAATCTGTTTGATTTATTTTAAACATGAAGTTTGTAAATTATTGTGTTTATAATTATTATCAGGTATACTTTATAACTGTGTAAATGCTTTTATTGATGTAGTCACAAGATTTTTTTGGAAAAAAGGAAAGTTGTTAAAGATACACCAATGGATAGCTGGGCAGTACTAGTTACTGTAACTAGCATACTGAGTTATTTTTTTTCTTCTTTTCTTTTATGGTGGCCTCATGAGCAGGCTTCCATTTTGAAATTTGACTGCTTTGTGTCAACCTAAGAAGCCTCAAAACATAGTGCAATACAAGTTTGGTATGATATGAATAGGGAGATAAGGAGAATTTTAAAATATTCAGATATGGCACAGCCAAAATATGTTAACAAAACAGACATTAATATAACTAATTGCTCATTAATACATAACATATCAATAGTCAATTGATGATCACAATAAGTTTGTAAACCTAGTTCATTGAAGGTTTAGGATTTGGAAATAGTTTGCATGAAATCATCTGAGAAAATCAAGAGACCAAGTATTGATTTTAAATGGTTTGTTGACTGGAGGAAATAAAGTGTTATACCAAGTTGGTCTGTATGAAATTTCATGGTGTCTCAAAAGGAATGCATTTCTAAAGGAAAACCTTTGAAACTAAACTTTCTTTGGGATTGATTTCATTTCTTGGTTGCTTTTTTGTGCTCAACTTACGGTTTCCTTAAGGGAATTTTGTATGGTAAATTTGCACAAGGGATTGGAGAGCTATCTTGTATTATTGAATGGAAGGTATTTCAGGTAAAATGGATAGGGGAAAACAGAATTAAATTTTCGGAGAAACAATTGGAAAGATTTAATGAAATATTGAAATTTTGATTTATGTTGCCAATGGTATTGTTTGCCAAGTATCCAATCACATACTGTTACTTTTGTCTTTTCTCTTGTCTTTTTTTGAGGATAAATTGCTATTGATTGCTTTGAAATGACTTAAAGTTTAGCACAGTATGTCATGTCACTTACAGTTCCACCAATGTCATTGCAGAAAGGTTTCACGGCAAGAATACTTAAAGAAAAGGGAGGAAAAGAAATTAGAAGAACTGAGGTATGATGCAACTTAAGTATATTTTGTTTTCTTAAGGTTCTTTGTTAGATTTCATTTTTGGTCAATGAATAAATTATAGTTTGATTGTAGTATGCTATTATCATGTTAGTTCTTTATTTTATTGTTGAACTTAGTTTTTCTTGGTTACTGCAGAGATGATATAGAAGATGAGCAATATCTGTTCGAAGGCGTAAAGCTTACAGAAGCAGAATATCGTGAACTGAGGTAATCTATCTGTTTAGTGCTTTCTTGAGTTCCCCCTTCAATCTGTCTTTTGTTACTATGAGACATATTTTAATTTTTTATTTTATTTTATCTATTAAAGATAGTACCAACTGAATTATGTGAAGCAAATGTCAGGCCGAGCTTTGGTCTTCACCATAGTCCTTGCTTTAGGGGATGTTTGATATCCGAGAAATCTTTTTGTACTTGAGAATTACAAATCCTGGGAATTATGAATCCTAGGAATAACCTAATTCTGGTTGGCTAGTCAAAAATATTGCTTGGAATATTTCTTTAAGTTTTCATTATGTGTTATTTTTATTTAAATCTTTAATTTATTATCATGTTAAAAGATTTAATAAGAGTAATATGGTATTTTTTTTTTCATTAAAATTTTTATTTCAACTTGAGAAAGTTAGATTCTATTTGAGATCCATATATTGACTAGAGATATGATAAGATAGAAGTGGATGTAAATTTCACCTTATAAGCAACTTTTTTGAGGTTAAGTTAGACTTAAAGTTCACTTTCTAATAAATTCTTACTTTTCTATGGAAATGTGTTTTGTAGAAACAACTATTCTTGGAAAAACAATGGTTTACTACTAGGAATGTTATTTTTGTAACTGTAAACCAAACGTCAGAAACATAGTTTCCCAATTTTGAAATTCTAGAAAACTAAAAATTGTTAGTAATCTTGAAATTTAATCAAACTGTTGATTTAATTTTTTGTTATTTTTTCATGTTCTATCTGTATGTTCTGGATGTATATAATCAATTTGTATTTCATGAGTGTGTGGAACCCAAGCATGAATATCAAAGATATAGCTTCTGTATACCTAGGAAAGTTTTAATGTGCTTCACTTATTGCCCCCAGGTACAAGAAAGAGATATATGAACTTGTGAAGAAGCGCACAGAGGAGGCTGACAATGTGAATGAGGTAAATAATAATTTAGTTTGTATTCCATGGGTATGAGATCCTGGTTGGTTTATTTATTAACTTTTGATTATTGTTGAAATAAGATTTATTATTAGTTTAATTTAAGTTGCTTGCCAGTTATTTCTGCTTTAACTCTCTATCGAGTGTTACTAAGTTATTGCCAAGACTAAGCTGTATAGTTCTATAATACAATGGAAATTGGTATGAAGATCTTTTAGCTGACAGACAGTGTTTAATCCATTTGGGATCTGGGAACTGCCAAAGGGATCTGGACACTCATTGAGTTAAATTGACCCATCTGTGTGTTTCTTTGTCCAACTCATGTTCTACTGAAATTGCAGTATAGAATGCCAGAAGCTTATGATGAGGAAGGTGGTGTTAATCAGGAGAAGAGATTTTCTGTGGCTATGCAGCGTTACAGGTATTTCACTTACCAAATGATGTCCACTCCAGTTGGAATCAGATATACACTATTAGTATTTCACTATACCAGTTATCACATGTTTCCTCTAACTTCCATCTTGTGGTTGTGCATTTCAGAAGCATTTTTTACCTGCTTAATCAATCATTATGTTTGTTTTATTTTATAGGGATCCAAATGCTGAGGATAAAATGAATCCATTTGCTGAACAAGAGGCTTGGGAGGAGCATCAAATTGGTAGATATTTCTGTATTATTATACTCATAAAATCTCTACTCTTAAGAAGTCCTTCTTTATTCATGTAAGTTCTGAATAACATTTTTCAGGAAAGGCAACGCTGAAGTTTGGTTCCAAAAATAAAAAACAAGTCTCTGATGATTATCAGTAAGTTTCTTCATCTAGAAACAAGTCTCCAGATTCAGACTAATGACCAACCAATCATTAAGGTGCCACTTTGTTGTTGCACCAGGGATCTCCTTCAATTAGCTCCTTAACATTATTTAAATAGGGTTCCTGTGGTTAATTATCCATCAACAAAACATTTGGTTGTTAGATGAAACTATACCACAAGGACCAAGTTAAAAAACAAATATAAGATTAAGGACCCAATTGGAAAAAATGTTTAGGGACCTAATTAAAAATTCTTAAATAGTTCAGGGGCCTTCTGAGTGATTTAACCTTTTTAATTATTTAGATTTATTGTAGGGTGTTATTCATCACCTCTATTTCTGTGTATAGAAATAATTGATTTAAAATTGCTCATACATTGTTTAGATACGTGTTTGAGGACCAGATTGATTTTATCAAGGCATCAGTAATGGATGGAGATAAGGTATGTGGATTACACATCTTGACTCGTGGGATTCAATGGTGATATTCTTTTGTTTGAACCAGTCTCTTTTTTGCAGTTTGATTATGAAGAGATGGAAGATTCTCTTGAAAAGTCCAGAGCAAAGTCAGCTTTGGAGGCACTTCAGGTAGCTTTTTGAAATTTATTCATGATTTTATTAGCTGCTTGCAGATTGACTGGCACTAACTTGCCAATCATTTTTCATGTTTAAATATTTAATATGAAGTAAAAATAAATGAAAATAAAATATTTAAAATAGTTAATTAATTTTGAGAGGAATTCTGACAATTAAATGTCTAACATACTCTTCTACGTAACACTCTGTATTACAGGGGCAAATTCTTTGTGGGATCCACTAATCATGTGGATCCTATTCCCTGTTTAATGATTTCCTTTTGACGTTTAGTGGAAACTACACGAATTTAACCAAACAGTGGTGTGTTGTTATCATTTTCCTCATAGTTTAAACATCAAAAGGACAACAAAGAGGGAGAAAAACCCAGTGCAGTAGTGTTTTTTTTTTTTTTTTCAATCCAATCAAGAGCAATTTTTAGTTACTCAAGTGGGAGAGGGAAACCATCTATAACTAAGATGTATATTATGAAGTAATTTGGGGGACTTGATCTCATAAGGAGGGAATGGTTAATATGACAGGTTGCAAGAGATGCAAAGAAGGGGGATTGGAAAGTCAAGGAAGTAGTTAATTTAATAGATTGTGAGTGGGATAATCAAAGACATTTGGGATGTAAAGTGTGCGTGTTGGAGATTTTATAGCGACTAGAGATATGAACAAAGTATAGTATATTAGTTGGTGCAAACCTCACCTTACCAGGTGATTTTGTGAGGTGAAATTAGGCTAATAATCCACTTTTATGAGATTTTATTAGAGTCGATGGTTTGTCTTGGTGACCATTGCGAGTATTATATAAAGTAGGTGAAAAATTATAAGTTTGTAGATTCTTGTATTGAAAGTCTTTCTGAGAAAGCTTTAAAAAAAAAAAAAACGTCTCGTTGTGGTGAATGATGGTACATGGAAGGGTCAACATTAAAACTACTCATGTTTAAAAATGCCTCCACTCGTGAGGGAAGGTGTACTAATGTGGAAGAGACTCACACTAGAGGGGAGATTATTAGAAAATTGAGGTGAGTTAGAAGGAAACTTGCCTTACGTGAGGGGGTACCTCACATCGTCTAACTATATGGTCAAATTATAATATATAATTAGATGCAAACCTCAACTTTCAAGTTAGTTTTGTGAGGTTGAGTTAGTCTTAAAACTCATTTTCACAAGAACATGTATATATATAAAGGAAAACAGAGAAAAAGGGGATAAGGAAAATATGAAAAAGAGTGAGAAAGGGTCTCCCTGTTTTATGTAATTTTTGTATTAATTCATGGTAATCTATTCATTCCAGTGTAAAATCCCACCAGACAGGTATCGGTATCACTCTAATGAGTATATCATGCTATAGGCACATTGCGCTGTGTTTTGTAGTCTTCAGTAATAATTGATTTAGGCAAGAAAAAGGACAATTGTAAAGGCTAGGAAGTACTCACTCTAAGATAGCAACTGGAAAGAGAACTTGAGGCTGCTATTATATTGGTTTGTGCAGTAATCCAACAATTATACTATTGATATTTTAATTATTTGTGAAAGCAATTAGGCTATGAGGAGGTTGGCTATTAGTCAAACTTGAGCATTAAGAAATAAAAATCTCAATCTTTTGGCAGGATTAATTTATAAAATGAGACTGTATTATTCACTTTTTATGGTTTTTTTATAGGAGGAGAGGAAAAAGTTACCCATGTACCGCTATCGGGATGAATTGCTCCAAGCTGTTCATGATCACCAGGCATTGTCCCCTTCTATTCCTTTCTTTTGGTGCTGAATATGAGTGAATTTCATCTCTGTTGTCAGTGAACTGTTCTGTATTTGTATTCATTGCCTTTGTATATGTATTTTCTTGAATACAATTGTATGTTTATTCAAATTAAACCTTGAATATTCTCTTTATATAGGTACTTGTAATTGTTGGTGAAACTGGTTCCGGAAAGACAACACAGATCCCCCAATATCTTCATGAAGTTGGCTACACAAAACATGGAATGGTGGGATTGAATTGCTTTTTATGTGCTTACAATGGGTTGATTTCATCTGAAAACCTTATTTTATGCTCCCGTTATATTGACTTTTATTTTACAATGTGCAAGTATTGGCGAGGCAGGCTACTTTGCTGATGTTTCATTTTTCTCTACTCTTGTTCTATTGGCCTTGTCAACCATTGTTTATAAATGGTGGAACAAGTAGTTACCCGTTTTATTTTTCCATGCATGCTACTTTAGCTCCAAAAAAACAATTCAAGAACAGTGGCCATGGTTTAAGAATTTAATTTTGATTTTGCCGATCAACTATGAATGCTTGGAACCTTTCATATCTTGTATCATACCTTTTGGTATTGTAGTCATTGGAAACGAACAAACCTAAGGTGGTTATATTTTTCTTTGCAGATTGCATGTACTCAGCCACGGCGTGTTGCAGCTATGAGTGTTGCTGCTCGAGTTTCTCAAGAAATGGGTGTTAAATTAGGACATGAGGTAGGCCACCCTAAGTATGGAATATTTTAACATTGATTTATGTTAGTTATTAAATAAAGTTTATTTGCAGTGAAGATTTCCCATTTCTTAGAAAGTGGATACATTATTTGTTGAGTTCTTGTTAATATGTAATTTGATTGTGTACATCTCTCTTTTGCATGTCTTAGTCTTTTAATTGTTTAATTGAAACTTTTAAATTTTAGGTTGGTTACTCCATCCGTTTTGAAGATTGTACATCAGATAAAACCATTCTGAAATATATGACTGATGGAATGTTACTGAGGGAATTTCTTGGTGAGCCTGATCTGGCAAGTTATAGGTGAGCTTATATTGGATTCATACTTGGGGTTTAGTTAGACGCATTATAATTGTTTACTTATAGCGTTTGCAAATGTTTCAGTGTTGTGATGGTGGATGAGGCTCACGAAAGAACACTGTCAACTGATATTTTGTTTGGATTAGTAAAGGTAAGCAGAACATTCTGTGATGAACTAAATTTGCACGACTTATCAATAATTCTAACGGGTTCATAGTTGAGACATTTTGAAGCCCATTCCTTGAAAAATAAGCATTTTTATTGATATTCAAGACACTTTGGGCATATATTTTTGGTTGAGTCTGGTGTAAGTGTTTTTCTTTACATGTAAGAAATCTGATGTGGTGGTTTTGATTGCATTGATTCTTTTGTTCTATATCATTGTACAATGATTGCTTATGGGTCAAACTGTAACTGTAACTCATCAATGCATGGTCTTTGCTCATATTTGGCTGTATTTGAAGAGCATGTTCAGGTTAAACGAACAAATAATCTTATTTGTAGTTCATTACAATATCGTCCGGTGTACTTACGTGCTGTTTTTGGGCTAAATCATCATTTTGGTCCCTGTAAGTGTATAATGTTGTCATATTAGTTTTTGAGACTAAGAAATTTTCAAGTAAGTCCTTTGAAATTTCTAATGGTTTCATTAAGTCTTAAACTTAAAAACTTATGATCATATTGGTCCCTAAACATGTTAATACTGTAAGTCACATTTTTTAATTTTTGACTCACGTCATTGACTGATTGCACTTTCAGAGACTTATTTGGAATTTTCTTAGTTAAAAAATTAGTATGACAGTGTTATTGACGGGATTAGGAGCAGATACAACAGTTATTGGCATAAAATAGGAGCAGTTACGTGTGTATTGTTTAATTAGGTTCGGTTATGTATTTTAGGGACAGTATTTTGTATAAGGTCTGATGTTTGACATTTATTATGTTTTTAGGAGCAGCTATTAGATAAAAGTTATATAGAAAATGCCCTGTAATAAAAAAAAGTGAGCAGAGAGTACTTGAAAGCTCTTTGGGCAGCTTCTGGTGAAATTTTCTCTTTAATTAATGTGCCTAAATACCAAATGTCAGTGTTCAATCAGCTATACACTTCCAAGGGCTAAAGTGCTTGCTTACCCTCTGTTTTGTGACAGGATATTGCTCGTTTCCGGCCTGATCTCAAGTTGCTGATATCAAGTGCTACACTTGATGCAGAGAAATTCAGTGATTACTTTGATTCTGCGCCAATATTCAGAATTCCAGGGAGACGATATCCTGTTGAAATAAACTACACCAAAGCACCTGAGGCTGATTACTTGGATGCCGCTATTGTCACCTCACTTCAAATCCATGTCACTCAACCTCCTGGAGATATATTGGTATTCCTTACTGGTCAAGAAGAAATTGAAACGGCAGAAGAAATCTTGAAGCATAGAACTAGAGGCTTGGGGACTAAAATTGCCGAGTTAATAATATGCCCTATATATGCCAATCTTCCAACTGAATTACAGGCTAAAATATTTGAACCCACTCCTGAAGGAGCACGAAAGGTGGTCCTTGCTACTAATATTGCAGAAACGTCATTGACAATTGATGGGATCAAGTATGTCATTGATCCAGGATTCTGTAAGATGAAAAGTTATAATCCAAGAACAGGAATGGAGTCTTTGCTAATAACTCCCATCTCAAAAGCTTCAGCAAATCAAAGAGCTGGTCGTTCTGGTAGAACAGGTCCTGGAAAGTGCTTCCGTCTGTACACTGCATACAATTTTCACAATGATTTGGAGGAAAATACTGTTCCTGAAATACAGCGGACTAACCTTGCAAATGTAGTTTTGACTTTAAAAAGTCTTGGTATTCATGACTTGTTGAACTTTGATTTTATGGATCCCCCTCCTGCTGAGGCCTTATTAAAAGCTCTGGAGCTTTTATTTGCATTAAGTGCATTAAATAAGCTAGGTGAGCTAACCAAGGTGGGTAGACGGATGGCAGAGTTTCCACTTGATCCTATGTTGTCAAAAATGATAGTCGCTTCAGAAAATTTCAAGTGTTCAGATGATATCATTTCAATTGCTGCTATGCTTTCTGTTGGAAACTCAATATTTTACCGTCCAAAGGATAAACAAGTACATGCAGACAATGCAAGGATGAATTTTCACACGGGAAATGTTGGAGACCATATTGCATTGCTAAAGGTTTTGTTGCTACTAACTTTTTCTGTATTTTTGTTGATTATCAACTTTGTCTATATGCATTTTTTCCTTTATGTGAAATGTTAGACACTGTTATTGATCTAATTATAGATTAGATATTTTTCTTGTGCAATCCACTGTGACGGTGGGTTGTGTTGCATCGCACGTGGAGGTTGTGGTGGCCACACTACTCTACGTGGGTCATGCACAGTGTGTTGCTGTTTCCATCTAACATAAGGGCCTGAAAGAGAAGCTTAGAACGTATTCAAAGAGGAGTAATTGCACTTAAATAGAATACAAAGACTTAATAAGGGAAAATCCTAATTTATGATGGATATAATTTATCCCTATAATTTAGGATCAATGATCCTGTACAATTAAAAAGTGTATATATATTGTCACCCTTCTAATCTTCATAATTATCCTCGTAGTTATAGAAATGTAATTAAATACTTAATTATGTAATTAAAAGTTGTCCACGAGCAGCCTTCCACCATCATCCTTATCTTTTGTTTTTGATCAAGCTAGCTGGTCCTAACTTTGGACATGGCTTGGCAGTGGAATAGCGTACGTGATATAAACAATAAAAGGGCCGTTAGTTGAAAATTTTGTTTGAAAAGAGGCATCAAATGGGAGTGAGGCGAGACGATAACAGTTGCACATTTAATCTTCTTGATGTGAAAGCACAAATTAAGGAAGCATGTTCAAGGAAAAAAGCTGAGAAGGATGCATTTGTGACTAAGACCACATTTATTTGTGAAATTTGGTTTTTCATAAGTTGTTGCAAACATAGACCAGGTGAAATTTGGACCCCATTGCTGCCAAATTTTCTTGACTTAATGTTAGAAGCATTACCAAGAGAGAGGAAGGAAGACTATTCAAAAGGGGATTAGTGGGCAACATTTATAATCTCGTTTTGCCATTAAATATTGTAGGAGATTCCACATCCATTAGAGATTCTTATTAAGTAAATTTATGCCTAACTCAGCCACACAAAACTGGCTTGTAAGTTGAGGATTGTACCCTACTTACAATTATAATCTGACTTTATTCTTAATCGATGTGGAATTTCCAACACACCCCTTCACGTTGAGGAATGAACATCTCAAACATGCGATTAGATATTTATGGGTGGTCTAACAAGAGTCCAATAACGCTAGCATAATAGTCTCAAAGAACTTGACTAGGATAGACCTTGAATGACTTTGATATCATCTTACTAAGTGGTTTTGTGCCTAATTCAACCTTACAAAACCGGCTTGTAAGATGAGGTTTGTACTCCACTTATATATTAAGAACCAGTCTTATTCTTAGTGGATGTAAGATCTCCATCAGAGATATTACCAAATTATAGTATATAACATAGGTGCAAATCTAACCTTACAAGTTGATCTTGCATAGTTTAGTTAAGCCTGAACTCACTTTCTAGTATGATATTAGAACCTAACATACTGAGAATTATTGGGTCTATCGTGCTATCCACTATCTAGCTGCTACTGAACCCCTTATACATATCTAATCCAACGCTTTAGATATCCAGTTGTAAGTGTGAGGAAGTGTTAGATATCACACACCAACGAAAGATGACTAAATTATAGTATATAAGTGAGTGTAAATTTCACCTTACAAGTCAATTTTATATGGTTTAGTTACGCGTAAACCCGTTTTCTAATAAATACCATGAGGACGTTCACCAGCAAAACAAAAGTGATTAGTTATAGAGTCTCTAGGTTTGGAACAACCTTCCTCACATTGCGAAGGTTGCATAATAAAAAAAACCTTAGAAACTTTTTCTCTTCTGAAGATTGGTTGAAGTCAAAGGAAGCCAAGGAAACTAAAGGGAAAAGAGCAACTGTCACAGGGCTCATGCCAACTTTTTGGGCTGATTTGATTTATACCCTAAATGATACGGGACCAATTGTACAAGTTCTCAGGTTAGCAGATAATGAGAAAAAACCTGCAATGGGCTATACATATGAGGCTATGGATAGGGAGAAAGAAGCTACCTAAATTGGATTCAACAAGAAATAAAAGTACAAGGAGCTGTTTGTAATAACTGACGAAAGATGAGAGTGTCAACTCCCTCACCCATTGCATGCAGCAGGTCCTTATCTCAATCAATTCCCAATACAAGAAATAAAAGTACAAGGAGCTGTTTGATATAACTGACGAAAGATGAGAGTGTCAACTCCATCACCCATTGCATGCAGCAGGTCCTTATCTCAATCAATTCCCAATACTTTTAAGGAATCAAAGTTGTGAAAATGATGGGGAAGTGATTTGGGGGTTGGGGGGACGATGCAAGTGTATTCAAAGGCAATCTCCAAATCTAGAGGATGAAGATAATGCAAATAGTGAGCTTGAATGAGGTTGATGACAGTAATGAGTGGTTGTTAGGAGAAATGACCAATGAAGATCAAGAAGCTGTCCGAGAAGAAGAATTAGTCTTTTGATGATTTGAGTTGGGGAGCTGTGACAACTGCAACTGGATCTAGGGAGCTTATTACATATACTAGGCAACATAAAAGAGCAATAACTGCACATGCAGCTTCTAATTTTAGGCCTATTGGAAGAAGAAATCAACCACTAGTGCAACAAGAACATGAAGAGGATGATAAAACTGGAAGTGAAGAGGAGGAACAAATCTACAATGGTGAAAGTGACGCAGATGAGGATGAAATGTTTGACATTGCAACTGAAGATGAAGATGTTTTTAGAATTTAGATTGGTTGTTTTGTTTGCTGTTATTATTAATAGTAGTTATTTTTTTGGACATGGTGATTGGCCAGTTTGCTGTTTTGGGATTGATTATTGGTTATTTTGTTGTAGCTTTCGCTATTGAGTTTTGGAGCTTTTGCTGTTGTAAGTGGTTTTGGGAGTAGCCACTATGCTGTCCACTCTTAACTACTATGCTAGTGTCTATTGTGTATTTATCTTTTCATCTAGCTGGGACATGACCAGATTATCATGGGTTCATATTTGTCAAATAGTGATCTAATATTGACATTTTTTCATTCTAAATTTTTACTAGACCTTATTAATTTTTATTTTTCATTCAGGTCTACAATTCGTGGAAGGAGACCAATTATTCAACGCAATGGTGTTATGAAAACTATATACAGGTATTGACCTTTTACGTCAAACCATTATTTGGTGTGTCCATATTTAGTGAAAGTGCTAGAAGAAAGTAGTACACACATCCATACATTGTTAAGTACTATGAGTAGTGATAACGGGGAGTTGAGAAAATTAAGGGAAGTGAGGAGAGAAAGAGATGGGGAGAAATGTTACTTTATTTAACTTTAACTAAATTGAATTTTGGTTAATTTTTTTAGTTCATTTAACGAGCATTAAATTTAATTATAATAATCTTGGAATATTTTCGATAAACTGAAGTCTGGTAAAAAAAATTGGCCAAAATACTAGCTCCATGTTCTCATTATTGACAATGGAGATGTGCAGTGTTAATAGCGACCTTAGATGGTTTTCTTTTACTTATATAGCTTTGAGAAGATGTAATTACTACTTATCATTTTCTTTTTATTCATTGATATTTTCTTACCCTTTTTATTATTACCTATTTTTTGATGCTGATAGTATTCTTTTTATAAAAGAAAATTGTAGAACTTTTATTTTATGTAGGCTTGTGACAATGATGCTCATGTTTAGTTCCCCTGCTATTATGATTTACAAATGGACTATTTCGACAATCATCCTCACTTATAATGCTTTTATTCGAATTTATTCATCTTTTATTCATCATTGCATTGATTTTGGTTTATTATTCTATTTCTGTGTTTGTTATTTTGATTCCAGGTAAGGAGTATGAAACGGGCTAGGGATATCCGTGATCAACTGGCAGGTCTTTTAGAGAGGGTTGAGATTGAACTAACATCAAATGAAAGTGATTTAGATGCCATCAAGAAATCTATTACTTCTGGTAAACTTACAAAACTAATAATTTCTTTCATTGTAGTTCCTCTTTTAGTTTACTGAATCTAATTTTTAACTGCTGCAGGGTTTTTCCCACACTCTGCTCGACTGCAAAAGAATGGATCTTATCGAACTATTAAACATCCACAGACTGTTCACATACATCCTAGTGCGGGGCTCGCACAGGTACTTTTGTGTTGTATGTTGCTGATAAGTGATAATGTATGTTGATTTCATGGACTGCTTTCTACCCCATTTCTAGATAATCGAGAGTTGTGTCATATTATTGAAATAACAAATTTGAACAAATTGAACCAAAAGTTTTGTAAACAGTTAAACACTGCCAACCAACAGATAATACATAATTTCAACTGGAATATTTCATTCATTACATATTCTGACTTGCATGCAAAGATAGCTATTTAAATGTTGTGTCTCAATAAAGACGTGTACTATTACATTAGACTACAAAGGTAATCATTCATAAATAAAAATGAAATCCCTATTTACAGTAGTGGGTATCTTACATATTTTAATATGTGCCTATTATGACATATTATGCTTACAGCAATAAGAATCATATCTTTATAATTACAGATATCGAGATCATATCTTTGTAACCAGAAATATAAAGATCATTTGTATTATTCTACTCTATTATTGGAGGATATCAAATCTCCTCTATTTATTGTATTGATTTATTTTTCTCAATATATATAAGTTACCAATGTTGTCACAAAGAAACATGGTGTCAGCTCAATGCTTCTATTTTTCCTCTAGTTTAATATAATATAGCCATGTGTAAAATATGTTGTTTAACTCTCCCCTCGCTTGTCAAGCTCATTACAAATATTTTCAACCCTAGAACCTCAAACGGACTCTGAACATGTTAGCTAGTTGATTGCTGGATGTGTGCAAGTGGTGATTTCTATGGAAAGCTTGCTTTCACTGACAAAGTGACAATCAATCTCCTGTGTTTGACCTTTCATGGAAGAGCTGGTTTGTTGCAACATGGAGTGTTGCTTGCAGTGGGATTATATGAATTTTGATGAGCTGCAGGAGGTCTTGTACTGATTAGAATTTGGAGTCCAAGTATTAGCAGGGTGAAAATTATTATTTTTTTATGCATAACCAGTAGTGAAAAAAGTCTCCCACATTGCTTTCTTCACCAATATGGCTTCACTCATTTCTTTCTTCATCAATATGCTTCACTTATCTTTCTTCATCAATATGGCTTCACTCATCTCTTTCTTCATCAGTTCTCTTGTCATTTTTTCCCATACTGAATGAGGAAAAGTATGAGGAGTGGAGGCAGTGGGAAACAAATTGGTTGTAGCCATTGTTGGATCTTGTTGAGCTTTGGATACCTTGATAGAAAAGTCAAGATTAAGAGAAAATGCACAAAAGAGAGAACGGGAAAACTTAATTCTTATTATCCTATTGATCAAGAGGTTGCTAACTGGAATTTATATTAGTTATGAATGGTTACTGACAGCTGGCATCAGTAACTTAACAGCTAACCAACATCTAATAAAAAGCAAAGTTAACCAAATACCAACAGATGCAGTTGAGAATTTGCATCTGTTTGATACTAATCTAATAGAGTCCTCAGTGGTAGTGAAGCTAGGAGGTTGGTCCCATAAATACCTCTTTCAATTCACCGTTCAAGAAAGCATTTTAATGGCCAATAGGAGAGGCCAATGATGAATGGTGGTAATGACAAGAAAAAGTGAACTGAAGTTATTTTAGCCATAGGGGAACAAGTCTCCTCCTAATTAGGCCAAAGCTTTGTGTATTTCCTTTAACTCTGAGGTGAGCTTTTCGATGAACAATATTTTCCATTTGACCATATCTTAATTGATATGCTTGGATGGTTGATTGGGGCAAGAGATGAATCCGAAGGACTAGATGAAGGAGGAGACACAGCCTGGGGTCAAGCTTCGTTCTGGTATGTGGTCAAAGGAGGTAAAGTGTGGATAATGATTGAGAAAAAAGGGAATGGAGGAGACAAGGGTGCGAGTTCTGTACATACATAGGCAAATTGAAATCTATACAAAGCTTTCCATTTTCAAGAACCTTTTTACAACAAATTATAATATTAAGGCCCTTTCCAAACATAATCATTCTTTAGAACCGTCGTCAATTTGAAGAGATATAATTAAAATCACTTAAAGACTAAATAAACTATTGGACATCCCGCATCAATTAGGGATAAGGTTAGATCATAATATATAAGTAGGGTGCAATTCACCTTAAAAGCCAGTTTTGTGAAATTGAGTCAGACATAAACCCAATTGCTCAGATGGTATCAAAGCCATTCAAAGCCTATCTTAGTCAAGTTCATTGGGGCTATTGTGTCACCGATATTGGGCTCCTGTTAGACCACCCACAAATATCTAATCCAACACTCAAGATGTTCATTCCTCTGCGTAAGGGGAGTGTGTTGGAGATTCCACGTCGATTAAAAGTAAAACCAACTTATAATATATAAGTGGAGTGCAAACATCACTTTACAAATCGATTTTGTGAAATTGAGTTAGACCTAAAACTATTAACTAAGATAAACCATAGGACACAAAATGTTTATAGATAAAAAGGGAATACAAATTAAATCCAAATGAAAATTCTAACCTCTGGTTTGAATCATCCAATTGTAAGAATTTATGCTATGTAGAGTTTTCAACATCGTCTAGAGGAACAACTTGATTTGCATGATATTTAATTCTTTGGAGTTGGATATCTTCATCACTGCCTAATATTGATTTAATATTAATCTGCTGGTGGATTATAGCAGTTATGATCATAAAGGAACTATTACTACTTGTGCTTGGTATGATCTGTGGCTGAGCTCGAGCCTTAAATTTTTAGAAAAATCCTGACAACGCAGTCTGGCTTGTGTATTTATTTCAATTCGAGGCAATTTGAAAGAATCAATCAACTGTATGTTGCATTAATGTGTATTAATGCTTGTGAAGCTGCGACAAATATGGGCTAAAAAATCTAATTGTTTCTTTCATCATTTGGTTTCTCTTTGTACCTTTTACAGGTTCTTCCTAGATGGGTTATATACCACGAACTAGTACTCACAACCAAGGAATATATGAGACAGGTATTGTCAACTGTTAACTAATTAAATTGTTTCATGACTTCTTTCAATGGATCTCTGTCAATAGCTGAAACTGCATACTCATATTGCAGGTGACAGAGTTAAAGCCAGAGTGGTTGGTGGAGATAGCGCCCCACTACTACCAGCTTAAGGACGTTGAAGACTGTATGCTCCCTCTGTCTTTCTCATATTGCTATTATATTTTTGCAAGGAGTTGGCAACATTTCCGTTTTAGCGTTAATCAAGTTTTTTTTATAAATATCATAAAGAGTCATGCTGTAGATTAGATGCGAGCTAGGTTCCTGCAATTAGTTTGTTGATGCACTCCATACATGCATCACTCAATATATTGAGAGAGAGGATGGATCAAGTTTCTCCAAGAGTAATCTTAAAAGGGATTACTCATTATTTTACATGGATTGAACAATTTTTTGGTAACTGTGAGCTGTTCCTTGGACAGTATCTTAGTAGTCCTCCTACTTGCTAAATGAAAAAAAAAATATTAAATCTCTGTTTCTAAGATATTTAATGGGTTTACCTTTAAAGTTAACACAGGTAAACACTTCAGTCGATATTAGTAAGATTACTAGGTAATGTTGCAGTAGGATATAATATTACTTTTTTTATTTATCATATTTTGTGGAACTTAATGAATATAATTAAATAATTTGTTACAAATACCTTCTTTTGTAATTAGAATGCCTGCAAAGATATGCAGACTGTTAGTGAGGATTATTGTTTTACCATGGGTTAATTGGTTGAACATTTAAGTCAGCAAATTCAAATTTAATCCAAAAAGTGAAAAAAAAAAAGGGTAATTGTAATGAACGTGCAAATTGTGACCTGTTGGAAAATATTTTGCTCAATTAGCATAGAGCATATCATTAATCAACCCTGAATTTGTTGATTGTTATAACAAGAATATGTTGTTGATTTATGCCATATAGCTATTGAGTTGTTGAATCAAATTTTATGGCAGCGTATTCGAAGAAAATGCCTCGTGGAGCAGGCCGTGCGCAAGAAGACAAATAACTGATACCTTTGCATATGGTTTGAGAGGAGGAGGTACTTTTACGAAGTAGTTTTGGATGAAAAAAATGTCTCTTTAACATGGGATATGTATTGTAAATATTTTCACTGTAGATTTAGACCATAGCATTGTATCTTTTACCTGTCCTGTCAAAATGAGCCTTGACTGTATTTACCCTCACATGCTATATTAACCTCCATTACCAATTGCCGACAAATTCGGCCGTGTAGGTTTCATTTTCATTTTTTTTTTGTAACAAGTGATTTCTAATTCAATTTTGTTATTGCTGTTTTGATACTTTATAAATTTCTTAGGAAAGCACAATGTACAAATTCATTTGATCCAGAAAATGCAGTTCAATTATAGTTTCCTATCATTTTTTTTATAACGGGTGGCTTATATTGGCTCATGTTATAGTTGATATGTTTGGTCCCCATTTATTGTTCCGGTGTGTAATTTAGTTTTCAAGTCTGATTTAGTTTTTATCTGAAATAAAAAAAGGAGCATGCCTTCTAATAACACTGAAACTTCCATGATATAATAGTTTAGTCTGGTTGGTGGTCTGTCAACTACTGACAGATTTTAAACCTGAATTCTTTCCGTGGAGTAATCGAAGAATGAAATGATCTAATAATTCCTTTTTTTAACTAAGGTTAAGTTAATTCCTAAATTAATTTTAGCAATTCTTTTCATATTTTATTTTGTATTTGCAAGCACTGCATGATTAACTAGATTGAAACATTTTCTAAATACTTTTTACATTTATTTTAAACTAAAATATGATTGAAGATTGTTGACTTAATATTTAAAGATTATAACTAGATATGACAAATAACCCTATTTACGTGAGTATTGTTTGAATCCAATTTGAAGTAGAAATTTTTTTATCAATTGAGTAGAGATGATCAAGAACAGTACGCTATTTTTTAAAGTAGGTATGGAGATAGAAACACGTACTTACATATCTACATATATGTCTTTCTAATAGACGTTCTCTTGTTTCCATTTGAAAATACTAAAATACCGATATTTTATTGTATAACATTGTTCAAAATTCTCAAATTTTATTTAGATTTTCAAAATACTTTTTTTGTTACAATAACTTCTATTATACATTTTTTCTGTGTAATTGTATTTAAATGTTGTATTGGATTTTAATATAAATTTTAATTTTATTTGGTTAAGATATTTGATAATTTTTACTTATGATCTTTATCTAATTATTATTTAATATTATAATTTGATATTTACATAATTACAATTTTTTATATTTAATATAAAAAAACATATATTTTATATTAAATTCTTAATAATATTATATTTATTTTGATATTTTTTTATAAAAGATATTTAATTAATATTTGAAACATTAAGAGAATAAGTATAAATTAAGGAAATGGGTATAAATGTGATTACGAAAATACTCATTATTATTGTACGAAGAAAAGGATGAAAAAATAGTTTCATACTTGTTAAGTATGAAAACAAGATGGAGAAGAACTTTTATTTCATGATCGAGGATAAGGATAAAACTTACACCCGTTCCACCCTATTTCCACCCTATTGTCATCCCTAATAATAAGGATAAAATGCCAATTATTTTTTCTTTTCTTGAAGTTTTGAAGATGTTATAGAAAAAACTTTCTAGTTATTAGTATGTTAGGATAAAAGTTCGATATTATAGTTTTGATTAAGTGTTTAGACCAATATGCAAAAATGGGGTAGCTGTCGGATTCCTTAACCCATCTTTAATATATAATCATAAAAGTATCAAATTATCGAAATAACTCAGGTATCAAGACTTCGCAAGTATCTTTTTAACACAGACGAGTAAAATGCCACATAATGAAAAGGGAAGCATTGGATGACTTAGACTTCCCTCACTTAAAAAATGGTCTATTTTTCTACCTCAAAATCTTCAGATTTCAGCTTTGTTTGCCGGGTCTGGGAGGTCCGAAGTAGTTTGTTATCAATCCCATTAAAGAAAACCTGAGGTTCACATTAACATCAAGTCAATAATTTTAAAACTAAAGATACCCGATCGAAATTTATATCACGTTACAAAGAAGAATGAAGAAAAATAAAATGCTGCAAATCACCATGTCTGTGTTTGTATGTGTGCATGTAACTGTTAATATACTCTTCACTTGCTTTTTAAAAAATACTACTTCAGCAAGTTAAAGCTTTGGAGTATTTCAATACACCCAAATCGTATACTTCCAAAAGTGCAAGTCACCAAACTGTATATGTTTAGTATGTTAGGGTAGTATCGAAGATTAGTTTTAGCATTCTTACAGGCAAAATTCTCATCACAAAATATACCCAAACCTTTGCCTTTATTGTATGTGTGCACTGAAAAATTAAAACAGAACAAAAATGTTTATTTTGCAATGTATTTTTCATGAGGGGACAAGTTACCAAACTTCAGCAGTTTTCTTGTCAACCGTAATATAATTCAGTAAACAATAATTTAGCATTTTTCAATAACATATTAGAGATTATTTTCCTAGATGACCTGTCTTGAACAGGATATCATGTCCTTTGAGTTTTAAGGAGACGTGAACCTATAAGCCTTATTGATGAACCACAACAATGATGACACTTATATCTAATGCTATGCCTAAAGAAAAACAAAAGGACATTACTATCCTACCAGTTTCCCAAGCTCTATGATTGCATTTATTCCAAGGAATGTTAAACTATTCTCCAAGAAAGCAAACAACACAACATTCTCCATATTTTGAACAAGTTTTCACAACATATTCAGGGCATTTTTTCTTTCTCGAAAAGTACCATTCCCATGTTTTTCATTGACTTTTAACCCTGCAATAATGGATGAATTTGAAATTATACCATGACATGGGAATGCAAGTCACTTTCTGCCTGACTATTGGCTTTCACTCCCCACTTCTTTCAACCAGACATTCTTTCTCCCATTATTTGAATTTTGAAAAACATTTCTAAAAATATTAAACTCACTTATCCAGATGTAACATTACCTGTCTCATACCTTGACATTTCCCTCCAAAACCACTATGTACTTCACATACCCCCTTAAACATGTGCTCTCCATCTCTAAATATTGTTCTGAGTTGCTTGGAATTTAGCCATGTCATGTGAGATGTATCAAACTTAGGAACGAAATTCAAGGTCCAGTATTTTTTAAGTCAACTTTTTGTTGTATATGCCTTAAAGGTTACGCAATAAGGCAAGTGCATAAAGATATTGAGACCAAATTTTATATCATCAGGGTTTCTAGTAAAGAACGTGAAGAACTTGCACGCAATACAACAGATCGAAGCAGAATAAAAGAGAAAAACCTTGAAGAGTTGAAACATGCTTCAGAAAGTTGCAGGGTCGTTATAAAGGAAAAGAGATTTGCACCACATATAATCTTGGTTACTTTTTCACAGTCCACACATAAGAATATTGTTATTTGATAGGAATACTTGCATTAGTAAGGATTTAAAAATAATGACCAAAACTGCGATGCACTGAAATCATTATGGCCAGCAATCCTGTAACTATTTTAGGAGAAGGAGAGACATGCGAGAAGTAGTTGTCCTATCTATTCCACAGAAGAAGATTCGAGATTTACTTAATTTATGCATTGGGCAAAGCATATACTCCACTAAAGTAAAAATTTCTGCAGTAAAAGGAATCTATCCAGAGTATTGATTGGAATGAAACGGTTGAGAGTGCCCACAAGAATTGAAAGCAAAAAATTAGAAGCTTATCTTCATATGTAACAGCAGCTAGAGGGAAACAGAAATGACATTGAAGGAAGTTATGAAATGGGATCTCATGGTGGATAAAATTCATGAGAATTTGATTTTTGATAGAGCCCAATAGTCTGCTGTTCATATAACCTAACTAGTGAGATAAGGTTGCAGTTGTTGTTGTTTGTTGAAGGCTATGTTTGGAAAGCTAGAAATAGGGTGAGTAATAGAGAATGAAAGAAAAAAACATACTAAAACACAGGTAGCGGAGTTAAGTAACAGACGGGAGCAGAATGGAAAGGGAGAAAATATTGACAAAAAAAATAGGCAACCAAACAATAAATCAACATGTTCTATTCCATTGCATTCCATTTATGAGCCATTCTTCTCCTTCTCTATTACATTTTAGTAAAAGATCGATACATTTTGAATTTAATTGTAATGGATTAGTAAAACATGCACCATTAAACCATCTATAATTTATAATCAGTATAATAAGAAAAAAATACAATTCATCATCCATGACTCATTTGATAAAAGAAAAAAAAAAAAAAAAACTCCGCAACCAATCCATTTAAATTATATTGTATTTTATGGTTTTAAAATCTTTTTAGAAAACAATGTTCAATATTTATACACATTCTTACTCCCAAACAGCCTAGAGTCTCACACTCATTCTTTCTATGTCCAACCAATGAATTTTGGAATACCTGATGCTGATCCAATGGATTATAAAACATGAGGGATGGTTGGTGGTTTACTATCCATGGTGATCCAATCCTTTTAGTTTTATTTTATAAATAGATGGATTGGTGAGACGTATAAACACCAGGAAATAATTCAAGCAAACAGTTCAGATATCAGAGGCCAGATTAAAGTCATCCATTAGCTTGTCGAACATCTAGAATTCTACATTAAACATCAATCCTTATCATGATCCAATCCCTAACAAAGGCTAATCTTAAGTATCAATCCCAATCCTATCAGGATTTACCACATCAAAAAGACATGACCAAGCCTATCTGTAACTACGAAAACGACGTTTTGCAAATCCATAAGTAGATCATTTTCCCCAGGAATGATGAAAGCAATTCCAAAGTGAGTGTCAGAACATCTCATCTGTTTAGCAGGTTCCTATCTTCAAGGATAATACTGAATATACGTGATTCAGACATCTGAAATGGTGGAAAATACACTACCTCCCAAACCTATGAACATTTATTCGACCTTTTTCTAAGCTTCTCTTTTAAAACAACGGCTCACACAATCAGATCCACAAACAAATCTCATAGAGAAAAGGCAAACAGGAATTCGAACAGAGAAAAGCGAAGAAACTCACATCATAGCCATCATAACTTGTTTGAGATCGTTTTCGACATTCCGCATGTTCGCTACGGATTGCGCACAGAATATGAGCGCCAGCCAAGAGCTCAGTTTGTACTGCTTTCACAAATAACAGAATAAGAAAAAGCGTTAACGCATTGAAACGAATATTGTGCAGTGAGAACAGTGGCGAAGAGGTGCTGCAAATACAAACCCTAAACATGACGCCGGCGACGCCAAATATGACGGCGATGAATCCGGCGTAATCGATCGGAAGGTCCTGCGGCGCAATTTGCGGCGCCACGTAGGGTCTCGCCGACGATGGCTGACGGGGATCGTTAGTATGCGATGACATCTCCGATCTCTCTCTTCGCGAGCCAGATACAGGTATTCACGAGTTTCTTAGTAAATTTTCTTTGACTTATTGGTTAATATTTATAGTGTGAAATTTGCAAAATATGAAGGATTATATTTGAAACGGTTTTGATTAATCTGTTTTTTTATCTCTTATCTAACATATTAGAGAAGGATTTTTTCATTTTATTTTAGAGACTCATATTTTTTATTTAATTTTGCCAATATTTATTCCTTAATCTAGTGAAAACATATTACAATTTTATTACACTAATTTTTTTATTATTTTTATAACTTTATTATTTGTACGAGTAGTTTATTAAAACTGTGAAAATAATACAATTTAAAAATATATAATTTTGTGAAAATAGTATTAATAAAAATTATGTGATGATTATTTCAAAAAAATAGTTAGTTATTTTAAAAAAAAGTAGACAGTGAATTCAGTATAAGAAGTATTGTAAATTATACATTAACATTAATCTTTTTTAATAAACACGTGATAATTATTAAAAATTTAATAAGTAGTCTCTTATTTTAATAATTAATAAAATTAACAAAATTAAAATTTTATACCAAAATTATTATATTTTATTTACGAAATATATTAATATTTATTGTATTGTATTGACTATTATAAGAAAATAAAAGTGACAATTATTTATTATTTAAATTTATAGGTAATACATCCAAGTTACTTACGAATTATTTATGGAGAAGAATCTCTAGGTGAATTTTTTATATAAAAAAATCTAATATAAAAAACCAGTCATTCTCTCAATAACTCAATACAGAAAAAAAGAATTCTAGCAGATTGTATCACTAAAGGTATCTCAAACCTTACTTATGAAATTTTTTTATTTTATTTTTGTTTCTCTTAATAAACATTTTTAGCTTTTAATTTTTAAAATAACACTTTTTTTTATTGTAACATCTTGTGTAGCAATTGTGATTATCAATAAATTTATTATGTACTGCTTAAGAGTTACTTGCAATTAGTTTATTTAAAATTAAGATAAAAATAACAATATAGAAATTATAGAATTAAAATTTTAAAAGAATAATACAAAGACAATAAAATCAAATAATTTATAAATATTTTCAACTAATTAAATAAGAAAATAAATGATAAATTAATTTATTTTATATTTTTATAATGAATTTAAATTTGACGGGATAAATTATAATATTGTAATAATTTTGTAACTGTATTTTTATTTAAGATTAAAATTGGAAGAAAAAATTATAATAAATTATAAAATTGTTATTAAAATTAAAATTTGTAATTTTAGTTTGTTAAAACAATATCTAAACAATTAATAAATAAAATAAAATAAAATTTTAATAAAGATAAAATTCTTGATCAAGATAGAATTTAATTATTCATAGAGTTAAAATTTAATAACGATAGAATATGATTTTTAATAAAGATAGATTTTGATTTTAATAAAGATAAATTTTGATTTTTGATATAAATAGAATTTGATTTTTAACAGAGATAGAATTTGATATTTGATAAAGATAATTTGATTTTTGATAAAGAAAAAATTTGATTTTCGAAAAAGATATAATTGATTTTCGATAAATATTAAATTTGATTTTTGATAAAGATAAAATTTGATTTTCGAAAAAGATATAATTGATTTTCGATAAATATTAAATTTGATTTTTGATAAAGATAAAATTTGATTTTCGATAAAGATAGAATTGATTTTTGAGAAAGATAAAATTTGATTCTTGGTAAAGATAAATTTTGAATTTTGATAAAGGTAGAATTTGATTTTTGATACAAATAAATTTTAATTTTTAATAAAGATAAGAACAATTCACAAATAAATTAATTTTTATTTGAATTTTTTAGATAAAAGCCATACTCCAAAAATTTTATTCATTTTTGCTATTAATTATTTAGATATTTTTTAACAGACAAAAAATATAAATTTTAATTCAAATAAAAATTTTATAATTTTTTATAATTTTTTTCTTCCAATTTCAATTTTAATATAAAAATACAGTTAAAAAATAGTTATAATTTATTCTGCCCAAATTCAATTTATTATAAAAATATAAAATAAAATAAGTTTTCATTTATTTTTTCATTATAATTAATCAGTTAGAAATTTCTATAAATAATTTTATTTTATTCTCTTTGTATTATTCTTTTAAAATTTTAATTCAGTCATTTTTATATTATTTTGTATCTTAATTTTAAATAAACTAATAATTACAATTGTTTATACGTGCTACGTTCCAAAAAAACCGTGCTTAACTACTACATTAAAAAAAAGATGTGTTATTTTAAGAATTAAAAATAAAGAGGTTTATTAAGAGAAATAAAAAAAAGAAAAGGTGGGCTAGTGGCGTAAAAAATTTTACTAAGTGCACTATTAAGACTCTTCTTTCTTATATAGAGGGTACTTTATTAAAGTTTTTCTTATTTTTTATAAAAAATAATGGAGTAGTCTTTCCTTTGTAGAAAAGAAATAGAAGATTAGGTAGGCTCATTTTTTATCAGAATGGAATCAATCACAGTCTACCACAAGCCTACATGACTATGCACATATTAAGGGAGTTGTGAAGCTTATAAACACGAAAAATACAAAATTTGATTAATATGAGATTTGGAATATCTGTACGTACATATATAACAAATGCATATGTATTTTGAACATTTTAATCTCATCTCTTTTAGACTAATAAATGTTAAAATCTCCTAGACCTATAAGTAAGACTCTATTTTTATCATAAGGATGTGAAAAACCAGATGCACGTATTAAGAAAATATGCAAGTTGAAGAAGTCATTATATAAACTAAAGCAATCACCACGAACATGTGTTTGTAGATTCACAAAGTCTTTGGATACCAACAAAAACGACTGACATCATATCTTGCTTATAAAGAAGAAAAAGGGAAGATTATAATTCTTAATGTAAAAATTTATTCATCTTTGGTGCCGTGCTTTTGTGGTGTGTTGTCTTGCAAGGTCATGCAGATTAAATCTTACTGAAAAGATATGAAAATTGCGTTTTCTATCCAACTCATTCATTCAAGACTATCGGTTTGTACATCAAATCTTTATAGAGCATTTCTTTTTTACACCCCATCCTCTTAATTTATTTTTTTCACCCCATTCTTTCCTTCTACACCCTCATAAATATTGAAATCTCCTTTGTTTTTCAATATAAAGTTCTTTTTAATTCCACAATTCAACAATATCCTAACTTATAATCCTAAACTCAAAAATAATACATCAGATCAGATAATCTAAAATAATATTTTTGGAAGTTAATTTCAATTTTCAATCTACGTAATTAAAAAGTTAATATTATATTTTAGAACACATAATTTAAAAACTATTTTTTGAAAAAAAAAATAGATCTTTAGATTGTAGGATTCTGAATCGACTTTTAGATTTAAAATTAACTTTCAAATGACACAATTTGATAGTTATTTTTTATATAAAAAAATACCTTTGGATTCTCAAATACCGAAGACATTCCTAAAATGCACAATCTATAGTTATTTTTTATATAAAAAAGTTTATATTATGTAATACAGAAGTTAATTTTTACATATTTTAAATTATATAATTCAAAAATATCTTCTATACACAATCCAGAACATGTTAGAAAAGTAGAATTCAGACATTCTTCCATGAGTCCATGACACACATGGACAAAGGGATGAGTGTGACAGAAGTGACGATGGTAAGGAGATAACTGCAGCAGAGGATAATTTGATAGAGTGGGATAATTTGGTAAAGATAGAAAAAAAAAATGGTTTCATAGCCAACGCGAGAGAAGGTGTGGCTTAAGGAAGCTCATAAATGTTTTACTTTTGCATTTCATTAAGCTTCTTAGAAAAACCACAAACTACTTATAATAAAATAGATGGGATAATAGAATATGATAGGTTATTTCAGCCTCTTTTAATGAATTTCATTATAATATTCTAGAAAAACTTTGCGCTAATACGTGTCTACAACGTCCTCTATCCCATATTTTTCGAAAATGCTAACCATATTGTTTTATTATATAATTCAAAATATAAAAATTTATTTTAGATTATACATTTTGAAATATAATTTTTTTATATTTTAGATTTCAGAATACATTTTTTTAAAATTATAATGGTATAATTCAAAATATAATTTTTATATTCTAAATTGTATAATCTAAAATATATTTTTCTATTTTAGATTAATCCATCATATAATTTTTTATATTTCAGATTATACAATCTTATATACAATTTTTTTTTATTTCAAATTTTACAGTCTAAAATACAATTTTTTTTTTATATTTCAAATTATATAATCCAAAACATAATTTTTTAATTTCATCCTAGACAATCTAAAATACCAAAAAGTTAAAAAGTATAGAATTTATTTAATTCTTTTTATTAAGGGTATAATGATCATTTTAGTGAGTCATGAGATGCAGGAAGGGAGCGAAAGTGCAGGAAGATTGCGTCTTCCCCCAACTAATCAATCGTTTGGTAATAAAACGTATTATTCAAAATGACAAAAAGCTTGCCGCGCTTTATGTTAGACACAATTGAAACAACGTAGACGCTCAATTTGGAGATAATTACTTGGGTAGTTTTAATGAAATCTAACCTTGGCTTTCATTACAACGGCAAGAAAGAAGAAAACAAAATGCAGCACCCTATCTTAACTACACGATTTACATAAACTAATTGAAATAAAAATGAATTCTAAAGACTAACTTCTTCAATCAGAAAAAATAACTAAGTAAACCTTAACAAAATAAGAACATACTTCTTCGTACCCTCCCTTAAACTTATTCCAGAATGCTTCAATTTACTTCTGCATCAATACACATTCCCATCATTTTTCTCTGCTTCTGAAATGCTTCCAACTTCAATGGTTGTCATAAATCAGACACCGGGTCAAGTGTTAATCATTCAAACTTCTACCATCTTTATAAGATATCTCAAAATGACATTGCACGTCAAGGTGCCTACTCCTAGCATGCATGACTGATTTCTTGACAATTTTAATTCTTGAGCTGTTGTCACACATAATGAGACATTCAAGAATCCTAAAACGCCTCAACACTTCAGTGGTGTATTTTCATAGACAAATGAAAATAGTCAGATTTTTGTAGCCCTTCTATGCCAAGAAAAAACCTCACCATCTCTAAATCAGTCATGTCAAATACTCTCACAGAATTCTTAAAACCTAGCATCTGCCTTCATCACTGCTTTAAATTAAATCATACACAAAAATTCTTAGGATTAGCACTTTATCTTCATTGTTCATCTTGGTGAATAAGGTCTGGTCATTTGGACATTTTTGGAAACCATCATCAATTAAATGAGTCTCAACACGATTAAACAAAGCCTCTGAAGCATGTTTAACCATACAAAGTTTTGTGAAGCTTGTACACGTTACACTCACTTCCCTTCCTTTCACAACCCTTTAGCTGCTCCACAAATACATCCCTGCTCACCTTGGAGAAATGTTGATTTAGTATATCATACTGATAAATCTTCCAGCTCCTCAGTGCTAAGTGTCAATATCATCATTTCTGTGTCCATTCAAGCCATTGAAGTAAATACTTCAGTGCAATGTACTCCTTGTTGTGAATAACCTTTGCTCACTAATCGAGTCTTGTACTTGCCAACTTCTCCAAGCTCATTCAACTTTGCTTTTAAAATTCCATTTGACTCCAATGGTTTTGGCTCCTGCTGACAAATCAGTAGGGCTCCAAGTAAGATTGTGTCCATCGAATTAATTTCAGAATCCATTGCTAATTTCCACTTCAAGCTCCTCACACATTCTTCGTAATTCAATGGATTTGTAAACGCTACTAAGGCCATATGGAGCTCAACTTCCTCCTTGGATAGACCCTCACCACTCACAAAGTCCTTTATCCAAGCTCAGACTTGTGTGACCATTCTTCCTCTTGCATTGAACTCTTTTGTATTCACAGGATAGTCATTTCATGTTGTTTGAGCTTCTCTGCCACCTTCAATTGATCCAGTATTTTATTTATTTCTGCCTCAAGTTCTTCCTCTATATTAATCTCAGCATCACCCCATTCAAGATCTAATAATATTTGTTTTTCAAAGCTTGCATTCCATTCCCATTGCTCATCTACCTCAAAGATTACATCTCTACTAGTCACCACTCTTAGGATCATACACCCAAACTCTTTTCTCACTATTTCCTAAAAGCACACAACCAAAATCTTGTTCTCAAGCTTGGTCCTCCAAGCATCTGGTACATGAACATGTGCCATGCATCCCAAATACTTGAAAATGGTCCACTAAAGGCTTTACACCAGACCATGCTTCTCCCGAAGTAACATTCTTCATAGCTACCATTGTACTTCTATTTCGAACATATAAGGTCCAATTCGCTGCCTCAAGCCACATGGTTTTGCGAATCTTCTTTTCTGAGAGCATTAAACAAACCAAATTCATCATTCTCCGATTCTTTCTATCGACCACTCCATTCTATTATGTAGTGTAAGTATTGGTAAGGTTCCTTTTAACGCCACTTTGTTTATAAAACTGATTGAACTCTTCTGTGTGGAATTCACCCCCCTCTGTCAGCTATCAACAAGATTTTTGAAACATTTAAATGGGTTTAAAGCTTCTAATCTTTCTACTAAGAAGTAAACCACTTTTCTGCTAAAATCAACAATACATTCTCGGGCTCCTCTAACTTGGTATAATTTGCGCACACTCATACTGAAAATGGCCAGGTTAGTGACATAGATAACATCCCAGTTTTGAAAGCATGAGGCCCTCTTCCTCGACCTTTTCCTCTGAAATTTCCTCAGCACGACTTCTTCCTCCATTTCTCACCCACGGTCACTTTCAAGGCATGTTCTTCTCCATTGCTACTATGAAACTTATGTTCGTGCACAATGAGTGAGCTTTGCAATTCAATGATTGTGAGTGCACCAATATCCTTAGATTATTTGATTGAGACTACAACATAATCGAAGTTTTCGATCTATTTTCCAAGGATTTTCTCGAGAATAGAAACATCTTTCAATTGTTCTCCACTCACCCTCATCTTGTTTGATACTGTCATGACTCAAGCAAAATATCCATTAATGCTCTCGCCTATCTACATTCCCAGAATTTCAAAATATCTCAAAGCTTGAAGAATTGAGCGCTTCACTAGCACTCGCTTCAAATTTCTTCTTCAAGAACTAATCTTCTTAGTACTGTCTTTTTCCAATATAGTTTCAAGAATGCTTGTCAATTGATTGGAAAGGGCAGTTCTTCACCTTAAGATCCCCTTGCCTTTTACTTGCAACTCTGTCACAGCTGCTCCCGCTGCTAGCTTCTCATGCCCTGTGTTCACCCAAACTCCAATATTCTTTAAACCTTAAGAAGGTCTCCACAAGAATATTCCAATGGTCGTAATGACCATCAAAGTGCAGAATAGCTGGTTCGATGAACGACCCCTCACTTGACATCTCCATCAAACTCACGTGTTTAAACTCTGGTGTTTGCAAGTCAAACTTAAGATTGCAACTTTCTTTTCTGTCAAGCCCAGTAGGGGCTCTTATGGACTTGTTAGACACAATTGAAACAATGTAAAAGCACAACTGGAGAGAATGACTTGTGTAGTTTTAATGAAAACTAAATTTGGCTTATATAGCCACCTTACAACAGCATGATAAAAGAAAAGACTGCAGAACACATAGCACTATCTTAACTGCTCAATTTACATAACAAACTAATTGAAATAAAATATATTCGTAAAGACTAGGAATTATTAAAACAGAAAATAACTAAGCAAACCATAACTGAAAAACAACAAACTTCTTCACTTTATGAGTAATAGTTTAAATTGATATGTCCAATGACTAGATGTCCACAAGACAATCTTGTCTTTAACATCAACTAATCTTAATATTTAAGTGCCAATTTTTATCCAAGACTATTATTAAAGACAAGTTCTATAAATAATACATGGACATTTAATATAACTGCAAATTCGTGTATATAGTCGACAATCAATACTAATTAAATACCAAAAGTAAATCAAGTTCACTACTTTTGACGCACTTACATTTGCTGATGGCAATGTAACATCCCTGTCAAAGGGGTTTTGCAATGGGAAGGACTACAAAGGAAAGAGCAGACAAAATGATTTGATATTGAAACAAACAAAATGATAAGTGAAGACCGATGTTTAATCAGACAAAACCAAGCCAAATGGTATGGTTAAACCTTAATAGACTGTATATATAATTTGCTATATACAAATGGCTTGGAACCTGAAAATCATAAGATAACTAGATTGAAAAGATCTACACATACATACAAATATATAGATTGCAAGATCTACAGCCTCCGGTGATTGATGAGGCGATCTAAAATACCATTCTTCCCCTACATTGCCAGTTGTATGGTTCTATGGTGATGAAGTGCAATAATAGAAGTTGAAAAGAAAAGGACCGGAAACAGGAGGTTGTGGAGTCAGTTGATCAAAAAAGATAGAAAAATGAATTAATAAATTATCAAAGTGAGAGACATTGTACCCTGTCTGGGAGATTCCTAGGCAATGGAACTGCAGTAACATATTTAAGGGGGAACGATTTTTGGGCATTAGTATTTGCATCTGAAGATGATGAGGCCTCTGCCCCATCATTTTGTCCCCGACCATGGAACTTCGCAAATCGATTGATGACAGAATATCTTTCCAAATCTTGACATTCCACTCTCAAGTCCAAAATTGAGGCTTTGCTATTTAATCTGCATCACCAAGATGAAATGACAAAAAATAAGTACAACAAGTCGTAGCTGTCATGTAAAGATTAATTAAAGAATTGGAATGAAATACAACACAATGATAGTAACATAAAACTTATAGGACAAACATGAAGGCCAAATTTTCCACATGCGCTCCATGAGTTATAGATATTGATATACAACCACTAAAAAGACAAACGAAATTCTCAATAGGGAAACAGAAAAAGGGCAGAGAGGATTAGGAATAAAGAAATTTTGAACAACTTCATGTTGTAACAAGGTACGCAAACATTAGACATGAAGAGAAATAGAGATGAAATTTTATGTAGCTCGACCTACTGCAAAAAATTGTAAGCCTAATTGCCTAGGTGTCACAGAAAATTCATAATAATAATGAAAAATACATTATATTGAATAACTTCCTAAGCTCATGCAGAAAACAAAATACTCAACATAACAAAGACTTGCAACAGTCCACGATCCAACATTCCCAACTAATATCATAGTAGTCACATCACAGATAACAAGAGAAGAACCCCCAAAATCACTACAGTGAGATGCCCACTATTGTGAAAATAGACAAACTATGTATATATTTTGAATTATGTAACAGTCTATGTATTTGTTTAATAAAATTTTATATTCTTCCAGCTTATTATTTTATATATTTCTTCTTAGTATATATAGAATCAGCTTCTTATTTATATAATTACAACAATATTGTTGATTATATAGCATCAACTTCTTATTTTTATAATTATAAAAATATTTCTGATTATATAGAATCAGCTCCTTATTAAATATAACAATAAAGACCAAATCTAAATGTACTTAAATTTGGTTAATGAAAATCAATCCGAGTTGTTTTCCATCTTTCACACATTTTATACCGAAATCAAACACAATTTAGCATATCCATATGCATCTTCCGCAGTGACAAAGCTCATGAATACCTGTCTCGCCAATTCCAACAGTTCTAGCATCTAAGTATTTGGTTCCACATATTTTGTACATAACCTCACATTTGGTCCAAACAAAGTTTCTCCTCGACCTTTCGAATGTGTTTTTTTGGAATATCATTGCTCTAAAAGAAGGTACTGATGTTTCTCTCCTAATCTTAACCAGTATTTTGTTCATGTTGGTATCTTTATGTGAGTTTGTCCTATAGTTTGCACCTATTCCTTCCAATCATAACATATGAGTCACTTTCCCACCTTTGTCAATCTTACTTCATCACCACTGTATGACTTTGCAATGCCTTGGGATGCTTCTCGAACACCACTTTAGGTATATCAACATCATCCACGTCCTATTGACATTCAATTGCCATACTCGTTTCCAAGGGATGACGACATAATGAAGGTCATGTCTAACCCTTCCTAGACAGTATCTACCATAACCGATTTGTTCTCATCTTCAGAAATTGGTTGGCCTACTGTTGTTCAAAAAAGTATATGTTGTACCCATAACCATTCCCCCAGTATACAAACCTAAATTATCTGTAGTAAATAGCAGACTATTAGGATAAAAATAACTCTATATTCATAGTAATTAAGAAAATATATATTCAGAATCGTCCTATTTCCCTATTTCAAAGGTTTTGATTATTACAAAAGAGATTATAAGAATGTAATTGGTATGATTGTTACCAATAAAATAATTCTTTATTTTCTTACATAGTTCAAGTTAGTTTCACAACTCCCGATATTGGAAGCTTTGTTTCGCTGCCTCGTTAACAGTCGCAGCCACTGTTGTTTGTCATCATTGTTGAGGTTAGTGGTGGACCAAAAAGGTTTGCTCCACTCAGCCGCCACCGCAAACAGCATCGTCAAAATTACCTAAGCATCCAAGGAGTGGTAACGTCTCATCTGACTCTGACTTGAGTAAATTTGAATTTTTTTGCTCTTTTACCAAAGAGTTTCCTTTAATACGAATCAAAGCGACAACGACTGAATCTATATTATATATGACTGAATCTATATTGTATATTTGTTGTGTTTTTTTTTTCAATGTCTACTACGAAAGTTTTTCAAGAGGAACTTGATCATTTGAGAACAATGATTGAATCAATGAATAAGTCCTCTGGATCATATACCCTACACATGGAAGGTAAGATTACATTCAATACTATTGGCCCTTTATCTCAAGGTGTTTGAATTCTTGATTCAAGAACAATTGATCACATGACTCCTTTTCCTAAACTCGTCAATTCATATGTTAAAATGGACAGAGAACAACTCATTACAATTGAAAATGATGATAGTGTACCCATATGTAGATCTTAGATGATTTTAGAATCCTTATTATCCTATAACTGACCAATAACCTAATCTCTATCCATAAGCTTAAGCTTACAAGAGATTTGAAATTGTAACTTTTTCTCTTATTATAATTTCAGGACCTTGCCTCTAGAAAGACAATTTTAATTGCTAAGCAACAGGGTGGGTTGTCTTGTTTAATGACCAAAACAAAACAAAGGGCATAATCCAACCGGCAAAATCAAAAACATGGGTAAGTTCCCAAATATGGATTCATCATAAAAGACTTGGGCATCCCTCCTTCAACCTTGTAAAATCCTTGTTCCCCATTTGTTCACTAAAGAGTTTGTTTAGTATGTTAATGCTGATTGGGCAGGCTCACCTAGCGATAGACGCTCCCCTTCAAGGTCTTGTGTTCTTGTTTGGGTAATATAATGTCTTGGAAAAGCAAAAATCAATATGATGTGGCAAGATAAACTACAGATGCAGACTACAGGGCAATGACTTTAGTCACCTCTAAGACCATGTGGCTAAAGCAACTTATCAAAGAGCTTAAATTTGAACAAAACTCTCAAATTCGCCCTATATGTGACAACTAGGCAACATTACACATATCTAATCCTGTCTTTCATAGAAGAACTAAACATATTGAGGTAGATGGTCATTTCATAAGAGAAAAGCAGGAGTCTAAAGATAACAACACTAGATTTGTCAACTCTAATGAACAATTGACAGACATTCACCAAGTCTCTAAGAGGCCCAAGGATCAATTACTAAGTCCTTGTAATCCTCCAATCTTTCACAGGCAATAACATTCTACTGTTCAACAATTCGTATGGAGAATTTCACATTATGAATTCATTGATCACCTTTAAGTGTTACTTAATCTAAAAAAATTAGATGTCTTTATTGCATCTATTGTTGCTTAATTAGGAGGTTATACAAATTACGATATTAAGCAACCAATTAAGCAACTATTTAATCTTTATGTTCAACACTTAAAAAAGACCAAGCAGAAGCCTCTTTCCCATTTTAAACCCACTACGATTTTATCAGAACATATAGAAGCAACATTTGTTAGAGACGCCACTTATACAAGCAAAGCTTGCATCTCTATTTAACAAGTGGTCAAGTAAATCCGATGTAAGCCCCATTTAGAGAAAATGACAAATCTATGTCAACCTTCAAGATTTCAATACCAAAGAGCATGTTCAGATTTGCATGCACAGACAGATGAGCCCATGCATCATGTTTGTTACTTGTACAGACCAGACACCAAAACAGAAAATAAAAAATGGGTAGAAAGTATAAAAATATATACTACAATAGTACCTCAATATTTCGTCTTCCAGTTTCCGTGCTCTACCAACAAAGTCCGTAACTTTCAAAATGTATTGATCAATCTTATCAGATGATTTACACTTTTCATGCAGTCTACAGAAAATATCACTCAAAAATGTTAACTGCTATAGGAGATAGAATGTAAAGTAGAAAAGGATTTGGTTTACTGTGGCACAAGACTTCATCACATCATTCAATGACTATAGCAGAATATGATTTTCTCGACTTACAAATATGATCTATATTAACAGGAACTTCCAATCCTATGGTAAAATTACGATTGATTGACCTAACCAATGTAAACACAGATCCCTTATACATCCATCATTGTTGTCAGTCCTAAATAACATTACATAGTGGCTGACCCTGAAAGTGCTACAAGACAGTGAGATGAACAATCTGGAATAGAGACTAAAAAAAACAGACCTACACAAGAACAAAACAAAGTACGGCAGCAAAGGTCATGGTTTACCATAAACAAGAACAGGTTCACAAGAAAATGGCCACTTGTCTCAGGGATTTCCAGAAACTACGGACAACAAAGGTTTGGGTAGCCAAAAACTGTCACATAAGGCCAGAAAATGCTAAAAATGTTGCCATAGAAGGGTGAGTGTTTGTCAGAAAGTAGAACAGTGGGTTGTGCTACTTCATAGGAGTGAGCAAAAAGTAAAGTTTCAGTTCTGATTCAGAGGGGGCGAAGTCCTGATTTGACCACCTAAAACAGCCCTAAATGACACTGATTCATGGTTAAAATAGGTTTTTGAGATCCACTCAAATAGTGCCCCCTGCACCATCATGGTTTTGCCTTAAACTGATGATATTCTATTTCTCTAGCAAGCTCCAGCTACGCTGAAATAGCACCACTACTTGGTGCTATTGACAACTACGGCATGCATATATAGATACACAAGGGTTGGGGGTCCACTTACATGTTATTGTTGCCGGGAGCCACAAGTGTGTCACATCTAGACCATGAAATTGAACTGCATGCTTCTCCTAATGCTAATCTGGCAACTGAGTAGACCATACTCTCATGATGCAACTTCACATCTGCTACAAGAACTGAAGCCGGAGGAGGGCTAAGTAGTTGCTGCATGAGCTGTGTAGTCAAGACAAGCCTTCTTTTTGACTTCACCACTGCTGACAAATCATCAACTACCTCCACACTGTCTTCAACCTATAATTATAATTGTACAGGGTAAAGTGAATTAATTATGAAATTATAGATTCATGCGTAGACCAATTTTATTCTAAACAAACCTTCTCAATCAGTCTGTTTGCACTTCGAGCCCAATCTAACTCAGCCGCACTGCCAAAAATAAGATAAGAAATTTAAATTATGGGAGAACAAAATACTTGACAAATTCATAAACATACAACAATATTAAATTAGTCACACTACCAAAGGAAATGATAGACATTTTTCTCACAAAACAACTAAAATAACATGATATCAACCAGTGACACGTGATCTTTTCCTACTCTAACAGCAACAACAAAAAGTTGGCACATTAAATCAATTAGTTTTGACAAGCACCTAATATCTTGAAGCCTTTTAGAACCTTCTAAAAGTTCTTTATGCCATGGTATGAGTTCAGATGTGGCACTTTTTCGCTTCTTTGGTCTCACAAAAAGCAATTCAGGTTCACTGGCAGGGGTCGATAACTGAGAGTCAACATGCTTACTTGCAACTGACAGAGACATTGGACTTTCCCTTGTGTTACTTAGCTGAGCATCACTAACATTGTGAATTTGCTCTATTGATTGGTTTGGTAGAATGAAAGGCTGGTCCATAATCTTAGCAGCAGTCATCTTCTGTAGATTATACATTGACAACATCTTACCATTTTTAAAAGTTCCATATCGCTCAAACCATGATGGTGCCATCTGAGGATTTACAAGAGAATAATCACTTTTAACAGAAGTTGCCTTATTACTGTCAGCAACCTCAATTTTTTTACCATAACCAACCTCCTCTTGAGAAGATGCATTTGTGTCCTGTCCATCAAGGGGCTTTGTTGAGAAGCTGAGCAAATTAGGATCTGGTGTTGACGTGGAATTATTAACTGAACCATCTCTGACCACATTATCATATCCATATGACAACTGTTGCCCATGGTTGGAATCTACCAGCTGTTTGTCCACCACATTATCAGATACTTTCAATCTCTTCACATCCCGATTACTAGGATCAGCCTCTGTGTTTCTTGTGGATTGAACTTGATCCAACAACGAGATATTATGATTCAAAACAATGTTTGCTCTTAAAGATCGGCCAAAAGCCTCAATATCTCTGGGAGTAGCAGCTGGGCTAGGTTGAGTTGCATCAAATGTATGTTTCCCAACAGGTTCCTTCAGGTGTGATGCCCCCGCAGCCTCTTCAGCAGTAACATCATTCTGGGGCATTGTCTGCTGCACAGAAATTCCTTCAAGCAAGTTTACCCCAGAGCTGTTGGAGTAAGCAGCACAAGGACCAGTATCAGAGACATCATTACCATCTTTCTCAAAACCCTCGTCACCTGGATCCTGTGAGCCAGTGATCATTTCACAATCATTAATATGTTGTGGTGGGGATAGAAACCTTGAAGCATTAGGATGCTGCTTGCCAGAAAAACTAGTCCACACATTGTGTGTAACTTTCGAAATGGTGCCCCCTTGAGATGCACTGAAAGTAACAGAAGATTGAGTGTCAGCCTCAGCGGTCAAAATTTGGTTGCCAGAATCTCTCAGACGATCTTGGTCTATACCATTCAGCTGGGGCATACCCCGAGCAGAAGCCAATTCAGATTGACTAGTTTGAGCTTTTTCACAGTATTCATCAGTATGATTAATGGAAGCAGTGAAAGTTTCGTTAGCAGATTGAATATTTGCCACTTGTCCACCAAAATTTGCCAAACTCTGATTTTGAGAATGGGGCCTGGAGAAAGGAAAGCCAGATGTAAAAGCCTGTGGAATGCTTGCCAGCACGTCATATTGTGAGGCCTTATCAAAAATTTGTCCTTCCGTGCTAGAAATATTACTCCTAAGCTCCCCATGAGATGGATCCCCAGAAGTAAAACTCTGATTAGGACCTAACCATGTTTGATCCTTATCCCTTGTCTCAGACACTTGTGGTGTAGTATGATGATTCTCTATTGAGCTATGAGAAGGTACCACAGGAAGCCTTTGAGTAGGAGGAGCCAATTGTAGACCAAAGCCCTGAGACAAAAGACTTTGATTCTGCTGATGATGTGCAACTGATCCATCAGAAGATTCAGTTTCAGGCCCCCTGAAAAATAAATGTCAGTTAGAAGACTAATGTTTCTTGCAATTCCATGACCCTTGACTGGTCCACTTTACAGAACATCAAGAATATTTTGACTACAATAGTTTCAAGAAATTGAAGTAAACAGTTGATCAAAGGTCATCTTAGTCATGCAAGAGTATACAGTATGCGAAGGAAAGAAAGAGAAAATGTAAAATAGGTATCAGCACCAATTAGACCTAAAGTTTAGCACATGCAAACGTAAAAAAAAAAAAAAAAATGTCATGGTTACCTTTCAAGCAGCAAGCAGAATTTTTAATCAAAATATGGAAGTGATAAATCATCACTGTTATTTGGCATCCCTTTGTTGGCACGCCAAATAACAACAATCACTTGCAGCACCCCAAGTACCATAAAAACAATTAAAAGAGTCATACAAGTAAGAGGGGGGACTACGCCAAAAGCCACTAAGAAAACCTACAACACGGCAAAGAAAATCTATCTTTAAAAAATTACATGACTTAAGAAATCAGGTACATTGTCCCACGAGGCAGATAATTTCAACAATAATTAAGCAGGAAGTACCGCACGCAAAAGTAAAAAGAACGCACACAATGGTCACTTTTCATGACAGAAGCAGACTCTTTCAACAATAATTAAGCAGTATAACATGAAGACACTAAATCTATACAAGTAAACTAAAGCATGAAGAATTTTTCAACATTCAACTACCTGGACGAAATAGTCTTCTGTGAGGCATAATTCCCAACACTTCTATCAAATGAGGTTATTTTTTTTGGCATTTGACCGGGGAGTATGCTTTTTGAAGCATTTTTATCCAAGCTTATTGAGTCACCCTGAAGATTAGGTACATGTTTCAGTCACACACATTGTAAAGGATACAAACAACTCAAGATTTGTCAAGCAGGAAATTTTAAGCAAATAATAGGGACAAGAATAGAAGTATATAACAAGGTAACTAACAAAGTACCTTATTTATTTCACTATAATTCCTGTCAGAATGACCATAATTTGACTGTCCAAGATAGCTTTGGTCCTGACCTTTAAGCCCTCCAAAGGGCTGATGGGCCATAGGCTGTGAATTTATGACCCGCTTGTTTCCATAAGGTTCCACTTCAACACCGAGATCCCCCATTGGGTGATACTGAAATTTACGAGTCACAATAGGTCTTCGATTACCCTGACCAGATAACTTTGGACTATGCAAATCATTGCCATCAAAACTACTATTTTCTCTCATACTACCAGCTCTAGGATGGGAAGGATTAGAGCCAAGACTATCTGCTGATTTTTCCTTTTTGTTAGAGTCCTCTAAATCATGTGTCTCACCTTCTACCTTTCCATTCTTTGATGATTCCAAAACAACAGGATTATTCTCTCTATGATGCTTATACTTTCCTGGAATCTCATTTCTTCTATGGCTCCCTGCTGACTCTGCATCCCTCCATACATCAACACTAGGAAGCTGCTTGCTGCTATGCTGGCTGAACCATGCAGTGCCAGAATTTGAAAATCCAGCAATACCATTTGTGCCAGAATCCTCCCCACAAACCTGCATATTACCTGCAGACTTCACATGTTCCATTCCAACAGATGAATTAGTATCAGAATCAGGTTCCCATATAGCAGGAACCTGGCCCATCTCCTCATGCATGGCTTTCTCATGATGGGGCTGCAATGAGTGCTCATTTTCATGGATTTTGAAATTTGAACTCCTGTCAAATGGTGATGATTTCATAATATCCCATCCATTAGATTTATTGAAAGGATCGCCACCACTATTATTTCCTGACAACATGGTCTGTTGGTTTTTTTCAAAACCTGAAGAGTTAGCAGCATTTCCATATATAGGACCTCCTTCTGCAAGTTGTTTTGGCTGAGGACTGCAATCTAACCATTTGCCTCTTTCTAAAAACTGTGGCATTGATCTCTGAGAATTATTCTGCAACCTGTTATGCTGTTCATGCAAAGTATCAGGACCGGACTGATGAAATCCAGAAACACCAGAATAATTTTCAGCGGCATTTGGCCTATTAACATCATCAGGCCGAAGGAAAGGTCTTGAATTCATGTTGGATGCAGATGGCAAGTTATTGTCAGTCCAAATAGATTGTCGTTTGCCGCTATCAATAGTTGAAGGTCGCTCATTTCCAGATGATCGTCCTGTATTCTGGAAACTTAGGCCACTAGACTCTTCTTGTTTGCCTAAGTCACCACTAGAAGTTTCTGCTACAGCAGACTGCATAAGTGCACTCCAACTCCCACTCTGAATAGATGGAAACCCACTAAAATTATCTGTACTGTCCAGCATATTGAAACCACCTGAATTCCTGCCAAATCCATCCCACAGACTGTCATCTGAACCAAATAAAATCTTCTCTTCAGTTGGATCTAAGGTAGCCACATTCTGTGAAGTAGGAGTCTGCACTAGCATTTTGTCCTGTGACATCTCAACAGATCCAGCAAGTTGTCTCCCATGAAAATCTTGCATTGGAACCATTCTTTGCTCAGAATTCATTTGCTGCAAGTTCTCCATATTCAGTCCACTGCTTATACTGTTAGAAGTAGAACCAAACATACTTTTTCCCTGAAGATCCTGCCTTGAAACTGAAGTACCATCATTTGTGTTAATTTGGTCTGAAAATGCAGCATATTGATGAGGAGAAAATGAACTATCACCAGCTGATATGTGCTGCAGTGCAGGTTTGTCAACATGAGAATACTGGTGTGGGATGGAAACCTGGGGCACTGGAGGCTTATCGGCTTGAACATGAGAATACAGGTTAGGAGTGCCTCTTGAACCAGAAATTGGAACCCCATAAAGAGACTGATCACCCTGATTAGGAGTCAGACCCATCAGACGCAACGCCTGTCCTTGTTCAGGGGATAACAGAAGTCCATTTGAGGACCCATGAAGAACTGAAGAGGCACCATGCTGGAGCCAATTAGCATTAGTTGGTATAACTTCAGGCTGCCATATAAGGTTAGATGTCTCATTAATGGGAATGCCACTGAGAGATGCAGAATGGCTTGCAACTGCCTGTTTTGAAATGGAGGGAGTAGGAGTCATAGAATTCTGTTGCTTCGCTTCTAATTGATGAAATTGTTGCTGCCTCTGAAGTTCATGCATCTGGTTAAATACTGCTTGCTGCTGTAATAAATGCATTTCATTTATTCCTGTCTGCTGTCTAGGTAAAGGTTGAAGCATTGCACTATGCCGTCCACTCATTTGCTGTTGACCTCCAAAAAAATCAAAATTGACTGGAGATTCAGTAGCATCATTCCTAGCCAAGTTTTTCTTGTACAGTTCAAGACCACTCCCTTGGGACTCCAGCACCGGAATTCCTCTTGACAGACTATGCCAATCAGATTCTGTGTCCATTCCCAAAATGTTAGCTTCATTCTGCCTGGTCTGAAAGACCTGTTGTCCCTGTATATAGCCATTCACGGCTGATTGCTGGTTTGGCAACAAATTTCTGCCCGACTCATGCCTAAAACTAGTCTGCGATAGATTCAAACCATGTCGCAAAAGTGGAGAGCTTGTGTGCCCCTGCTCAGGATCTTTGTTCCAGGAAAGATAGTTTGATTAGTATTCAATAAAGACAACCTCAGAGACACAAGGAAAAATTTTCAACACGACAGATTACTTATTTAAAGCCAATCTAACTATACAAAAAGGTTAATGCAAATGGCAAAAATATCATCAAACAATCTGAAACTAAAAAATTAAAGTTTGTAGAACCTTTACCTGATTGTTGTTGATTAAAGTTCTTCAAATTGGAAATAAAAGGCACACCAATTGGTCTCTGGCTACCAGCCCACAAATTGTTACTTAGTCCTGGCCAGTTCCCATCAACAGCCTGAGAATGATATTGTCCCTGGGACAAGTTCTCTTGACCAAAAAAATTATGGACCCTGTCTCCTACTTCGTTTCCAGGCATAGATAATCAGCCCACAAATTTTCACCACACCACTATTTATATGATAGTCTAATATATCAAGGGAAAAAGTTTAAAATACGTGAAAAACTACATAGCAGGAATATCAAGAAAAGTTTCTCCAAGTATGTATGAAGCTGTCCAAAAATACACCTCTGAGCAACGACCATTTCTTCAAATGATTAAAACATCCCTGCAGGAAAAAAAAAAATCATATGGAGTAAATTAACTACCAGAATAATAGCACAAAAATGTGACAAGCTAAAAATAACATACATGTCACATAAATGTAATACTTGGGCCCTATTAACCAGAGCTCTTTAATGCACAATAAAGAGTACCGAGGATTATGCACAACAGTGACACCTCGCAAGCACAGTGAGTACTATAAAATGCAAAATTAGCTTTCCAAAAATTGAATCCAAACGCAATTTTTCTAATTTGCACACCCTATTTGCAGATTCTGCCCTCCATTTGGAAATGGGTGTTGTTCTTTAATTTATGCAAAAATAATCCGTGTTATTGCATTCTGGCAACCCACTAGTATTTAATTATTCCCTCAACTAACTATCCTTAAGCAGTTTATAGAAATATCACATTCGTGGTACCATACTACCAGGCAGCAATTCTGCAAATAGAAAATCAAAGCTTCAATTCATTGCAAACACATTACCAGTTTCAAATCGCCGTAATCTCAAAATTTTCCCCTTTTATACTGCATATAAACACACAAATTAACAGCAGATACAAATAAGACATTTACCAATTTGTATGGCATCCAAAGATATAGAATTTTAGTCACAAAACCTATTTTTAACAACTAACCCTAAATTAACTACATGTAATCTACATACATAAATTTTTATACAGTACAGATGAGTTAATGTTTTAATCTTAACCATTCATGGTCATATAGATCAAAATTATGATAATATCCAAGATTGAGTAATGTCCTGCAGCCATCATTTTTCACTTATGATGAACAAAAAAAGGCATACCAAGTAGTCTTACATACGCATATTTATGTGAGTATACATGTAAAACAGTTGTATGTTTCATTCATTTTATCTAAGGATGATAATGATTACAGGGAGCACGAAGGTTAGAAATCAGCAAACGACTTTACTTGCCCACATCTGCTGATTAGCTTTGAAGCTAAGGCAAACCAATAACTCGATACATGTAGAATAATCATACAATTTTTCAATAGCTCCATGCAATCATTTCGTGCCATTTACGTAATTGATCAAGCCCCTCTCAATTAACTAGAAAACAGTGAACCAAGCAATTAGACCAAATGGATGGCCGAAGTTGCATCAGTATTGTATTCAAAGACCTTCTTCTAACCCTATTTCCTAAGTTGTACCACCAATATAGTAGGCGTCCCCAAGAGAGAGAAAGAGTGAAGCAAGCAGAGATATCAATGCCTCAACCTCTAAATTTATTATTTCAAATTCTCCAATTTGAGCGGCAGAAAATACCCAATAAATATCCTATAGAATTCTCAAACCTCCTATATAAATTACGCATTGGAAAAATCCTTCATCAAAGAAACAAAAAAATTCAAACTCCACTCTCTCATCAGAACTCCTTATCCAAACATAACCTTATCTAGAAACAGAAATCCAATGGATGCCAAGAATTGGAAGCAGCAAAACAAAAACTGACGAAGGATCAAACGCTAAAGCTAAAATCTAATCAAAGCAAATCACCAAAACCGATTCTAATTCCATTTCTTCCGTTCCAGCTCTCCTCGAAACGGAACGAGGCAAAACACACAAAAAAAAGTGGATTACAATTTTACAATTCCTCCACGAGCTCCAACACCAGCTGAGCTAAAGACAAACAAGAAACCGCACATTCACGCGATTGCACGCAAGATCGGAAGCACGAGCACAATTCCATTTCCAAAGCAGCATTCGAATCGACGCCACCGCGCAGAACAGCTGAATGAGCTTCGGAGATTGCGCAGGCAGGCGTAGATTCGCTCCGTCCTTTTTTCACACTTTTCGATTTTTATAGAGAGAGAAAGAACGAGCTAGGGTTTGTAGAGATAGAAAGAGAGGGCGCGAACTCACAGTGACATTGAGAAGGCTCCATTGAAGCACGGAGCTGATCCTCGAAACGCGAGCGTTTAGGGTTTGCAGAAGCAGCAGCACGGAGGGAAGGGGCGCGTTGGTTTCGTTCTTGCTCGCTCAAGCTCGGACAGATAAAAAGGAGTGATCGAAATAGTGAGTGAAATTTTCAACGAACAAGAGAGAGCAGGTTCGGAGACAGAAGCTGGGTGCTTCGGATCCGAGGCTGGGCCGTTTCTCGCAATTCGGGAAGCGTTTCAAAACGGAAGAGGGTGTGAGAAGAGTTGTTGGGGGTAAACTGGGTAAATAGGAATTCGAAATGTTATCCAATTAGCTGGCGCCAGGTGGCACCACCGCGGAGGACCCGCCTTCACCGTGCCTTTTCAACTGGTCTTGTTTGTTCATTTTTCAGCTTAAGTTACATTATATACCAATTTCTTACACAGTATTTTTCCACAACTGTCTGCAAATATAATTATTTTTTCGCTTTACTATTATTATTCTCTTTATATTTAATTTTTTTAATATCCTACACATTACATGACTAAAAAATAATTAAAATATATTTTAAATTGTTTTTAACATTTTAGTTAAAATATTTAGTGATGATTCGAGTTATTTTTTATAATTGTCAAAAATATGAATATACAATGTCAGAGTGTCTGAATTTTTCCATTGGTAATAAACAAATTAAATTTTATTTTTATGAGTATTTCAAACAACAAATTTGAGTTATCATATTACGTGTTAAAAAGTTCATTTATAATATTCTCACTTGCTAATAATCAATTTAGAAATTTTAAAATTATTGAAAGAACATCATTACTTTTAGATTTGGTTTTAAAAATCAATTAAATTTATTTCAAGATTTTTTCAAAAGTAAAATATCTAAAACCAAACAAAAATTGAACAATATAAATACTAAACAAATCTGTTTTATCATGAGAAATATTTTCTCCTAACTCTTTCATTAAGCATCAAAAGCCACCACTACATTATATATTTTACAGCCAACATATATTTTACAGCTAAACTTGTTAGATAATCACATCATAATTATTATCCTTCCTTAGTGTTATCTAACATTAATTGTTAAATTAGATGTTATGGATTTTAATAGTAAAGTGGTTACATGTGATCAAGTTAAATATCATTAATTATAAATTTACAGCATCTTTGGATAACGTTTAAGAAAAAATTAACGGAAAAATTTTTCCTATGTGCCAGAATAAAAGCAATAAAGTTGTTGTTTTTGGTAAAAGAAACTGATTTTATGGGTCTGTTTTTAATAATTTATACTTCAGAGTTTAGATTTAAGAGTTTAATACAATACTTATTAATTCCAAATATTTCCGTCATAATAAATAACATTAAATTTTGAATTATTTCATCTAAGTGGTTTATTATAACATAAAGTGACCTATCAACCTTTTAAGTTATCAAATTATCAATGAGATTAATTGTTACTATTTTAAATCAGGTACATTATGTATTAAAATATGAGAAGCTTAAAAGATAAATGTATTATGTACATAGGATGTGAATTCATTCAAATTCGTTAGATGATCTAATGTTTACTAATTTTTTTTACTGGTCTTCTTATGTTGATTCTAACACATTAGTACACCCACAATCAACCATATGTATTGATGATCGTATGAATGGAAACTAAAAAAATACACGGGAACCTATAATTTTAAAAATGATTACTAGAAGTATGACATGACAAGATGTTTTTCTTCTAAATAAATAATTATTTATTTTGTATTTATTTGACTTGTAGGAATTAGAAATTATTTATTCTTATGTGCAAATAATAGTTTGTAAAATAGGACTTGATATGGTTATTTAAGCCCAAATAGAAGTAAGTATTGTGACCATGAAATGTACTTGAAGCTTTATGAGTATAACCTTTCTTTTTATATGTTTGGATATATAGAGTGTTCTATGAGCAGCATCATTTTCATCATATCCAAAAATCTATTATTTTTTATAAACTACATCCAAATTGAGAGAATGCTTATTGAATATATTAAGAATCTCATTATTTGTTTTTAATTTCTTAATTTTGAAGAATTTAAAGAGTTAATTCATATTTAATACTAGATGGAAGGAAGATTTGTAAGCACTTAGTGCTCAAAATTACAGTCTCTAATAAATTTTTCATATTAATATGTCTTAAACAATTCATTAACAAATTATATGGCTACACAATTTAATTAAAAATTTATAACGTACTTTATTATATAATATAATATATATATATATATATATATATATATATATATATATATATATATTGTCTATTTAGTACAATGATCTTTCTTGCAAATCTTATACCCTATACTTATTTTAATACTTATATAATAGGTGTTTCTATTCTAACATCTATTTAGATATTATATTTTTTATAGTAATACTATTATTTTATTTTATCAAGGAGGCAGCTGAGTGGTCAGTGGATTGGTCTGCATAATTGGTGGCAGGTAAAAGCTAACAACACTTGGTTAATATTAAAAAAAGCATCTAAATGTGAGGTGAAAGTTAATATTACACACTTTGTTCCTTTAAATATGATTGAGTTATTTATTGTTGTTTCAGTATGACCCTAATAAAGATGTAGAAATAGTTGTTGTGAAGGGATTAAGCTTGTTTGGAACATCCCTTTACTTTCAATATATCTTTAACAACATTTTAATGTGTCAAAAAAAGAAAATAGAAAAGTGATATATGTATATCCTGGATCCATACAAGATAATAAGTTTTACTCATTTAATCTCTGAACTATCTAATCCTTTGTCCACAAGTTTTCCAAATTAGATACATTATAATCATGTAACCTATACATAATATAATTAATATAAAGATAGTACAATAAGGTATGGTGTCATGAATAGGGCGACACAATTAAAAAAAAAAATCAACTGCCAAAATCATTAAAAAATAAATATAAATTGAGATAAGAGCTAGTAGAAATTTACAATGAAAAATAAATAAAGTAATTCAATAAAAATCTAAATCAATTTTAAAAAAATAATGGTTTAATGCAGTAAAATTAGTACAAATTGTAGCAAAATGCAGTAAAATATGCAATGAAAAAATAATAAAAATCAACAACATAATTAAGCAAAATCTAAGTAAAAATAGTACATTCATTTAAATAGTTAAAAGGGGTGAGACTTATGGGACCTCACTTGAGAAATGAAAATAAATAACATATATACATATATCTTCTTTTCTATTATTTTTTAATATTGAAAACAAATTTTAGGTTCATCTTCGTTCTTTTCCGTTCTCATTGTTTTTACTTTCTCTCTCCTTTCTCTCGCTATTTTGTTTGTATTGTGTAATTCATACTTATTTATAGGGTATGTTGTAATCATTATCCATTAATATATTTGAATAGTTTGATTGGAACTCAATTAAGTTCTAATGGCTAATTTTGATTTTTTTTTTCAAATTATAGTTGCTAAGGTGGTATAATGAAATTATGAGTAATGAAATTTATCTTTAACATTAAATGTTTGAAGATTTTTATCACTTAAACTCTTTTCTTAATGGACAAGTTTTGATTATTAATATATATATATATATATATATATATATATATATATATATATATATATAGTGTGTCATTGAGAGAGAGAGTTATAATATATATATATATATAAAGAGATTTAACTTAATTAGTTTGTTTAAATCTACAAGTTAGTATTATAGACGGTGTAATGACTTTTTTTATCATCTAATCCTTCTTTTGCCATCCATTGAGGTGTTGACCATTTAATTTAAGGTTGAAAATGTTAAGTTTAACCATCTAATTAAAGTTTGATAGTCGTTGACACTAG